>Ga0307507_10007179_pt1 | contig 16418 bp, 5 predicted proteins | sample 7_EM_MG_FD_207223 | JGI IMG/M metagenome (GOLD analysis project Ga0307507, IMG submission 207223) | Populus trichocarpa ectomycorrhiza microbial communities from riparian zone in the Pacific Northwest, United States - 7_EM | ecosystem: Host-associated > Plants > Roots > Unclassified | place... | reverse complement strand
AGTAAAGAGAATAGGCAAGTTAAAAGGGGCTTAACTAGGCTTAATAAAGCCCTTATTTAGGTTATTAATAAGGTACTACTTTATAGCCTATAATTTAGCAGTAGACTACTAATAAAGGGGGCTATAATTAAGGGTGTCTTCCTTATCTGGCTCAATCTTAATTTTGTAGTTGTATAGTTAGTAAGGTAGAAGTATATTAGACGCTGCCTTGGAGAATACGTCCTTAAATTTCTGGTATTAACGGGGCCGTTTCTGTTTTACTAGCTCCTTATCTATAAGCTTACTTTCCTATCCACTAAGCTTACTTTCCTTTTCCTTAATTATTTAATTAATTTTATATAAGCTGGTGATAAAGGTAATAGTATTAGGTTAGACCAAGTTCTAGTAGAATCCTATAGCGCTAATATAGCAAATATTGACTAGGGGAAGGTCCGTAGGTTTCTTTATAGACTTTTATTAGGCCGTATTTTACGGTATAGGGTTTATAGTCTTCCTTAGCTTACATTCTATTTTCTATAAGTTATCCTTCCAGTCTATTAGTTTAGTATAGCGTCTAGTATTCCTAGCCTTCCTTTATAGCTATATAGGGCCTAAGTTCTCCGTGGGGGACTTAGCTAGGTTACTACTAATTTCCTAGATCTTTGGTGCAGGTAGCATAATATAGGTAGTCTGGGGGCAGCGTAGTATATAAATCTGTTGCGGATTAAGCTATATATCTTTCTTAAAGGCCTGGTCCCTATGCATAGCATTAGCCTAGTAAATAGTATTAATCTAGGGCCGTATAAGGTTCTCTATTATAATACTAATTTCTTTTATAAAGAAAGGGGTTAGGGGTAGAGATTTAGGCCAGATAAGCTGTCTACTCTATACGTTAAGCTGTAAGCCTAAATAGGCTAGCCATTTTCTTCCTAAGATTATATTATGGCTTCCTAGGTCTGTAATAAGAAATGGGACATTATACTACCTTCGTCTATTAACACGGAGGTAGATCTATAAGATAGTTATAATAGGTAGTCCTATCTATTCATTATACCCACAAATAGGGACTGGTTTAGGCAGTTCTTTAAAAGGCATATTTAAAAATTCAGCTAGCTTTATGGCGCACTAGGTATCTATTAAGGTAAAGGCATTTACTCCAGAGTTAGCTAAAGCGGAGGTTAAAACTTAATATCCATTACAAAATAAAGTATAAGGGATAGTGTAGCTTCTTCTACTAACTAGCTAACTTAGATTAATATATAACATATTAATTCCTTTTAACCCTAGAGAGGAGTCTTTCTCTAAGGTTCCTCTTTTTCCGGCTTTATACTATCCTCCTAAATCAATAGAACTTTGCCTGTTTTTGCCTTTATCTAGCAATCCTTTATAAAGTGGTCTTTCTAGCCGTATAAGAAGTAAGCTCCTTAATTACTAAGGGCCTATTTATAGGGGTCGTTATATATAGGCCAAATATACGCTAGACCCGCAGTAGAACTAGCTGCTAAATTAACGGCGGGCTGTACAGCTAGTGCTATAGGAGTTATAGATTATACTAGAGTATTACGGGTCGTTTATATAGTGCTTATAGTTTGGTTTAAAGAGTTTCTAGCCTTATACCGCTTAGCTCGTGCCTTAATTTAATAGAGGCCTTAGTTAATAGATAGGCAGTAGTCCGTAAGTACTTTTAGCGTCTATATAGTAGTAAAAACTGGCAGTATAGCGCGCTGTAGGTCTAGGGTAAGCCTATTAAAGAGGTCTAGCATTAGGTCTTTATAGGAAATTTAGGCCTAGCTAGCTAGGTATAGAAAGCGGGTCTAAAAGGCTAAAAAGGTCTCCGTTATCTTTATGTTAAGAGCTTTATAATTAAGGCGGGCATTTTATACCTTAAAGGGGTCCTTATAGATAGAAGATAAGTAGTTAATTATTTTATCTCTAGAGAGAAAGGGATCTGCCAAGTCCTAGGCGTATTGCGAACATAGGTGCGTCTATATATCTCCGCCAGTACGGCCAAAGACATAGGCCATCTTAGTTTAAGTAGTGGGGAAGTAGTCTATATTAACTTTAAGCTTATCCTATAATTAAAGCTTCTAGTTATTAAATATAGGGTTAGTTCCGTCTATAAGTAACAAGGGGTCTACAACCTTTGTAAACCGCAATAATGCTAATACTATACATTAGGCTAAGGCCTTAAAGACTATAGTAAGTCTCTAGGTGTCTAATAACTCCTTACTAGGTATAGGGGTGTCTCTAGTTTTAAGCAGCTCTTAAAGCCATTAAATTTTAGTATTAGCTGCTGCAAGCTCTTTCTAGGGGGTTAAAATGGCGACTGTTTCACTATTAAAGGTATTTATAGGTCCTGCAGCAGCTTTGCCAGCTACTGTATTTCTTGGCATAGTAGTAAGGGTTTTAGATAATTTCTAATATTTATTTATTTTCTAGGGGTTCTGGTCCATACATGTCCTATTCTTAGGTTTCGTGTTCTATTTATGTTTTTTTAGTTCTTAGGTCTGTCCTGTCCTTGTGGTCCTAGTAATGTCCTTAGGGTCCTATTCTATGTTCTTATCCTATTTATGGTCTTATAGATAAATATATTTAAGTTCCTTCTTAAGAAAAGAGAGTAATAATAAGCTTTGGATAATGTTAGCGACTTAGTTAATTAAGGCACAAGCACGGCAAGAGGGACGCGCAAGCCTATATAATTGGTAGTCTATAAACAAGGATCTAAAGCTAGAGAAAGGAAAGGAGAAAAAGGGCAGCATCGCTTAAAGTCTTATACAATCCTCAAGTCACGTAAGCTCACGTGACTCTGCGTCTACCATAATCCACCGTTTTCCACCAGCGCCGTAACACGCGTCGTATATCTATAACAGTAGTCGCACCAAAACTTCCCCATAACACCATAGCTTACGCCATAAGTATATACTACGTAACCTATGTATAAGCGCTGTATATGCTAACATTAGGCTAGGGCAACATTAATATATTTATTTTACTCTGTATACACCGTGCCTATGCTTACTATAAGTAACCTTACAATTACAGACTTTAACAATGTGTAGGTGGCCAGTGCTACTAACCCTAGCGCCTTTGGGTACTACTATGGTGAGTATATACTTTATATATGCCTAGAAGAAGTATATATTAATAGAAGTATATAGGCCCGATCCCTAACCCTAACCCTAACCAGGTAATACTAGGTTAGTTATAGAGAACATATATATAAGGTATATACTTATAGTAGATAAAGCACGTGCCGTAGTAGCAGTAGTAGGTAGAAGGTGTTACATAGGGATGTAGGTATATGGTGGTGTAAGGACTCCATATCGTAGAGCAGTCACAAAGGATAAAAATATATACAACAAGCGAAGCTATCACGTGAGGAAGCTCCTATGGATGCCCTAACCCCCCCCCTACTAATAGAAGGTGTATGTAAATCTAGAGCTGTATACCTATAGCATATACTAACCTTATGCAGCCCTAGCTATAAAGGTCTAGGATAACGCAAGTAGGTATTAGGAAGGCTCTATATAAAGAAAGTGTATATATTAAGTATAAACTAGATTTACCTAACCTAGCCTCTACCCTATCTGCCGTTAACTTTATAGTATAGGTCGCATATCTATACCTTATATATAGTATATGCTAATAATAAATATAGCTGCGATATTGCAGTAAATAGCATATAGATATACAGCTAGGTCTTTATAGCCTAGCTAAGTATATATTCTATATATATATAGCATCTATTGTCAGATAATCTGTATTCTCTAAGGCGTAGGACACGTGCACGAGTCACGTGCACGGGGCACGTGCATTGTAAATCTCTTCAGAGCCCTAGGGGCCCTAGGTCAAGACATCAACAATTAAGTCAAGATTATCAATTAATCAACCCATTTAATCAATAAACCCCTCTACATAAACTTTGTGATAGTTATGAGCCCGGTCCGCCGACTTAAGAAGCTATTCAGCTATTACTCAATCGTTTGAAGAAATTCTACCTTATCGTTAGACTCTAACACCTCATTATCAAGACGTAGACTCTGACAGAAATCCTACCTTAATTGTCACAAGACGAGTCTTCAACAAGATTCCATGAGATTCTACAAGATTCCACCTCAATCTAATAACAAGGACAATCCTGACAATAGGACAATCCTAACAACAAAATACCATCTCAATCCCTCCTTTGCCTATCAGTTAAATAACTCCACCAACGTCAAGCTTGTCGACGACGATCATCCTTAATAAGTTAGAAGACTGGGAGTAATAGCTATAGCAACTCCAAGCCCTTGTAGATCAGCGAATTTGGGCCCACGTTAACCCAGATAGTATAGCACCTTAATAAGGTCTACTATAAGAACCAACCTATCCAGAAGTTACAGATTTTAATAAGAATGTAACCTTATATACGCAGCTCTTGACAAATCAACAGAAAGCATACAAGAATAGCAGACGATACTATAACTAGAACATAAAGTATTTCCTAAGATAGGAAGATTATCTTTAACAGATCTACACCTAGATTACGTCTACAGTATCAATTTAGAAGAAGCTACTGCTTAACCCTTTCTTAACAGTTAAAGAATGGCTATCTTAGCTAAAGGAGAACACAGAACCTACCTCATCATTTATTAGGAAGAAGGTACAATACCAATACACAGAAGCCCTTAAGGGGTTTAAATAGTTGTCAAAATTAAACTAATGGCTAGATTAATAGGAACATGTAATATCCCTAGGAGAGAAGTATAAAATCCCTTAAATGTCCAATAGTATCTGGCTTTAAGATTTAGCAGAAGTTATTTAACCTTTCAGCGACGCCTACTGTATGAAGTACACTACCAAGTCGAATGACCTTTAGAAGTTGAGATCTTCTAAATACCGTAGAGTAGCAAAGGAGCTGCAAGAAGGACTTAGAACACCCTTAAAGAAAGCCAATACTACTATAAGAGGCAGTACCTTCAATGCAGACTTCGCAGAGCAAGCTACTAAGGATCACTCTGATACTACTAAAGGTTTACGAAGAGGAAAGGCCTTAGCACGCAATAGACGCTTAAAGAGAGCCAGGACACTAGTAGATAAAGAGACGTCCTACAAGAAGCTAACGCCTAAGTACTTAGCGTGTGGAATACGAGGACACTCCCTACGGGACTATTAGTGTTTATTTAAAGACAAGAGACCTGTAGGAGTCATAATAGGAGATACGCGCATTAATAGGGCACTAAAGAAGGTAGAAAAGAATAAGAATCTTACTAACCAAGTTATAAAGATCAGACTTAAAGAACAAGAAGACGAGGCCTAATAATAATAAAACAAGAGCTAGGAAGTTAAGATTAAGGGAGAAGCTAATACAATATTCCTAGAATTATATTACACCGGTTAAACCCATCCACTAAAGCTATTAACTATTCTTGACTTAGGAACCACTCTCTATATCTTTAATAACCTCTCTTGTTTTTACAATTTTAGGAAAGCTCTAAAATACGAATATATCACCGCTAGCAGCTTAGAAGTGCCTATACTAGGCTACAGCGATGTCACTATCTAAATTACAAAACTAGACAAGAGCAAGGGAACCCTACGTCTTAAGGACGTTACCTTTTATATAGACTTCAATATGAATCTAGTGTCGTTCCATCTGCTTTAAAAACAAGGGTTCTACTAGGATAATAAAGGAGACAATAATCTTCTAGTTTGGAAGGATGACACGATCCTATATTAAATAGAAGAACGTTATAGACAATAGACTATTAAATATATCCGACTAGGAAGTTAATTAGCGTTTAATATAAGCCAACTACTACGCCGCTAATGGAAGCGTAGAGTATTGTTAAGAGACACTTATCTAGATTTAAAAGGTGATGCGTATCTATAGCATCTGCGTCTAGGTCATCCAGGACCTATAAGCCTTTATTATTTAGGTCTTAACGCCCTAGGAGTTAAGCTTTAAGGCCTAAAAACAACGGAATGTTAATATTGCAGTCTCGCCAAAATTAAGCGTTAGGTCTTAAGAAGGTTTTTAAAATAGAATATTAATAAACCTTATCTTAACCTCTATATTAACTAGACTAACCTTAAGGAAGCGCATACTGGATTTATATAAGTTATATTTATCTATAATACCTTCTTAGGGAGAACCTTCCCGTATTTTATAACAACACATGGTAAAGAGAAGGAGATACTATAAGTGCTTAAAGATTTCATCCAATGGATTCGTCTAAGGCATAACCTTAAGGTCAACACTATTAGATTAGATAATAAGCTAGGGAGAAGGAGAACCCTTAAATGGCTACGGACCCAAGGGATTATATTTAAGCCTTTAGCGCCTTATACCTAAGCTCAAAATAGTACCGCCGAACGCTTAGGGGGTGTGATCATTAAGAGAGCATATATAATAAGAATTGCTGCCAATCTACCACACAATCTATAGAAAGAGATAGTTAACTATGCAGTCTACCTTTAAGATTGAACGCCACGGGAAAGCAATAGTTGGAAATTACCCTATAAGAGGTTCTATACCTTTCTAGCTAATAGGTCAAGAAAGCCGTAACTAGCGCACCTAAAAGCCTACGGCTGTAGGGCGTATGCGATGACGTCGGATGCCCAGCTAAAGAAGAAAAGGCTGAGCAAGCTAGATTTGTAAGCCCATATTAGCTACCTTATTAGCTATAACTCTACCAATATCTATAAGATCTGGATCCTATATAAAGGTATTATTATCTCTATTAGGGACGTCATCTTTAACAAGAAGACGTTCTTTAACGGCAAGTAAATGGACATTTTAAAGGACCTATACGCTAAGTTAGACACGCTAATTAAGAAGATTCAACTCCCTAATACCCTAACTAAGAATAAGGTCCTTTTAGAAGACAATAAAGAAGTATTTAAACCGTCAATATAAGAGGAAGACGACGATGTTAATAAGCCAGTTTAAACCTTTAATAAGTCAGCAGATCTTAAGCTTGCAAGAGCTCTTAAAGATGCGTATTATATGCCACCTCTAATAGAAGAAGATGAAGAATCTCTATATGCCTTTTACGTTAAGTATCCTATAAAGTTAGATATATAAGGTACTGATTAGGACATCATCAGCCGAGTAGGAGACGGGTTTTATACTTAAGGGGTGTTTAACGACTCTATTAAGGACTTATTTAAGGAAGCCTGTGATAACAGGTTTAAAGACTTTGTTACTAAAAGGATTATGTTAGCCTATTACGGCGCCTTTTTAGCAGGAAGGAAGTTTAACCTTAACAGTTAACTTAATAATAGTAAGCTAAAATCAGGCAGAACACGCGATGTTAGATTATATAGAAAAAACTTATCTCCGCTACCTTAGTTAATCTGCGACCTTAATACGTATCCTCTTTAAGATTAGTTCTAAGAAGCTTAACAAGCTTACCTCTAATCCTATTATTAAATGAGGTCGTTTTAAGAAACAGATAAGAAGTACGCAAAGGGACAGCAGGTCCTTAGCTTAATGTAGGTATTCGTCTACAAGACGGACAAGTATAGATTTCTCCAGAAATGCAAGGCATAATTAGTAGTCTATAGAAATTAATAGGCCCCAGGAGACCTACCTATAAGAGCTACTATATTAGCTAGTACAACCTTCTGAACACTTATGGCAATTACCGCAAAATTCGACCTGGAGATGATATAGATAGATATAGTTAATGCGTTTGTCTATTGCGATCTTAATAAGGTTGTCTATATAAAGCTACCGCTAGGGTTTAACAAAGGAAAGACAGACAAAGTACTGCGCTTAAGAAAAGCCCTATACGGACTACGACGATCACTACTATTATGGCAGAAGAATCTCACGAGCTTATTAAACGAATTGGGTTTTAAAGAGGTACCTTAGGAGCCGTGTGTTATGCTAAAAGGTGGAATAGTTATCTTCTTTTATGTTGACGATATTGTCTTCTGCTATTAAAAGACAGATAAGAAGAAAGCTTAAGAAGCAATTAAGGAGCTAAGTAAGGAATACCAGATAAGTACCCTTGGCGAGCTAAAATGGTTCCTAGGAATCTATGTGCTACGCAATTGTAGCTAGAGGCTCCTATGGCTATCCTAGGAAGCCTATATTGAGAAGATAGCTAACTAGTATAAGATAGATCTCAGAGGGCGTCTTCTAGACACTCCTATAGCAGAATCGGAACTCCTCCCTACTAATTACCAATTGATCCGTCTGACGCGTTTGTCCCCTAATATAGACCTATTAGTCCGCCCTATATCCCTACTAGCCTCTATGATGCTATATTAGAGAAAATTGGGTTTAGTACTCTATGCAGCCACTATGACGCGTCCGGATATTGCGTTTGCAGTATTAAGGCTAGTAAGGTTTAATTAGGACCTAAGCCAAGAGCATTATTAAGTGGTAGACAGAGTTATCTAATACCTATATAGTACGAGAAGCAGAGCAATCTGCTATAGAGGAGATAAGAAAGGAATGAATGGTAGAGGGAGAGATAAAGGAATACGCGATAAAGGACAAGACAATAGAAGAGATAGTAGAGGTAAAGCGCAATTATTTATCTATGCCAGCAATACATTATTCGCGGATAACTCCGTCGACAGAAAGAGCTTGTAAGGATATATTATAAAGCTATTTGGGGGGCCGATCGCCTAGAGAGCAAATAAGCAGGGTATAGTTATAACATTAAGCATAGAAGCTGAGTTGTTAGCCCTATTATAGATAATAAAGGAAGCTATCTTTACTAGTAGGCTATTTAAAGTAATAACGTTACGCCTAAACGAGCCCTTAATTATTAAATGCAATAACACCCAGACGCTCTAACTAATTATAAAAGACACGGTAAAGCTAATTACGAAGCTCCGACACGTTAACATCTATTAACACTGGCTACGTTAGGAATACGTAATGAGACGAGTATAATTTTAATAAATAGTAACAAAGGAGATAATCGCCAATGGACTTACAAAGGCCCTGCCTAAGTAGAGGTTTTAAAGTTTTGTTAATATGATTGGGATAGTAGATATTAAGGAGTAGCTGGATAAGAAGAAGCAACTAGAGGACCTAAGGGACGGTATTAAAGCAAGACAAAAGGATTCAGATAAGATTACAGTTCAATTAACTCATTAACGGACACGAGAAGGTGGCTAGCTTTGACCTTAAAGAGCTTAAAGCTAAGGGGGTGTGTTAGATAATCTATATTCTCTAAGGCGTAGGACACGTGCACGAGTCACGTGCACGGGGCACGTGCATTGTAAATCTCTTTAGAGCCCTAGGGGCCCTAGGTCAAGACATCAACGATTAAGTTAAGATTATCAATCAATTAACTTATTTAATCAATAAACCCCTCTACACGAACTTCGTAACATCTATGCTTTACTAATATAGTTGTAGTACCGCCGCTATATCCGTAATAAGTATAGCGGTGCCTATATATATTACTATGCAGTTTACTAGAGGTATATGCTTACTATATATAGTAACCAACCCCCCTACTACGAATACGTTGGCTGCGGAGTTAATTATTAGGGAGAAGTATATGCCTAGTATATGCTATATATATACAACGCTAATACAATATAGCGCTTTAAAGCGTTTTGTTCTCTCTAGTGGCTAGTAGAATGCTAGATACCTGTATAAGCCTAGGTAGGTTATATATATGCAATATATATACAGTACTAACACTATATATAGCTGTGGCCCTTTAGGGTTAAGAATTTTTAAGTATATAGACGCCTGTACTTTAATTATATATACTTACTCTATACCTAGTATATATATAGCCTAAGCTAACTAGATATAGTGCCTAGGATTAGGGGTTTGCTACCTAATTTAGCAGGCAATTCTATCGCGAGGTAAGAGCACTAGTTTTGCTTCTGTATATACATGCTATACCCTAATATATCTATCTATCTATCTATCTATCTATATACTTATTCCCCTTAAGTTTAATTTTAGACCTAAGGGTACTTATAAGCCTAAGGGTAGCGTATAAAAGGAATATATATGGCTACTGCTAGGACTACTACCTAATTTAGAAATAAACACTTATCTTTATATCTAGGAGACTAGTAAAGTCCAACTTTATATAGGCCCTGTATATATATTACCAAAACTACTACTTAGTTATATTGCTAGCTTATGTGACGGTGCTAGAGCGCGTTATCTGCTACATTGCCGTTTCTAGGGCAATTTGCCGTATTTCTAGGCAATCTGCCAGATTCTGCCAGATTCTGCCAGCACTACTATTGGCTCGCTTGCCACTAGCGCCTTGGTAACCCCTTATATCTTATTAGTCTCTAATAGTCTTCTTCTTCTTTTTTTCCTTAGCTTAGTATTCTTATATAGTAGCAATCTATAAGCTTTAGTTTAGAAGCATTTATATAAGCCCATTACATTATACTAAGCTCTTCCTATATTGCCTAGGAAGGTCTTAATAATATCCCACCTTAAAAGAAGACCTTTGTCTACAACGACGCGTTAACGCGTTATACTTAGACATTAAAAAACCAACACTATAACGCCTAAAAAGGCCCTAATAATATCCTACTTTATAGGCCAGACTATACTTAACCTGCACTCCTAAAAGAACCCCAGAATTAAAACTAAATTATATAATTCTAATAAACTCTAGGAAGCTAATAATAGTACCTAAAGCGAGCTTATCTAAAAGACCTACCTCTACCTAAGAGGAACATAAGATCTAGTTGGGATTAGAAATTAAAGATAATAATAACGTTATAGGTATATATAAGCAGATTCGTGCCCTTATAGCTAACTAAAAGGTTAATTATCTTTAAGCCTAAAGTATATAAGAGACTCTAAAGGAAATCCTAGAAAGCCTTACTGCCTTATAAAACAGCCTAGCCTCCCCTTTATAAAGTCTTAGTTAACCCATTTGCTTAACCAAATATAATATACTAAAGAGTATAGATATAATAATAAAGTAATTAAAGTCCGTTAAGCTTCCTAACCTCCCGCTATTATTAGATGGCATAGACCTAATCTTTAAGAACTGGAGAATCTAGGTGTAAGAAAAGCTTTATATTAACCATAACCATTTCCCCTCTAAAGAAGCTAAAATGCTCTACCTCTTTAGTTAAACTATTAGGGATGCCCAGTAATACCTTTAGGCTAAGTTTAAGGACAAGTTACCTATTTAGTTTATATTTGTTAATAAGATAATACAGTATCTGGCTACTATCTATATTAATCCAAATAAGGTATAGGATGCCTATTATAACCATAATCGCCTAATAATAAAACTAAACTAATCCTTTACTAAGTTCTAGACTTAGTTTTTACACCTAGCAGGAGAAGGCTAGGTTCCCCCTAAGAATTACTATTTGGACCTATACAATAAGCTAACGGTCCGACTATAAGAAAAGATTATAGTAGCCTTAGACAACCTACTAACCTACTAAAAACTTGCCGCCTAATATTTGTTGCTGGACTTAGAACTAAAATAAATTAATGCTTATTCTAACTAACTAAAGAAGTCCTATAGTGACCGGAACCTATCCGCCACGCTAACAGGAGCTGGCGTTAGAAGATAAACTATAACCGCCTCTACACTAAAAGCAGTTATAACTACCTATTAGCAAGCCTCATCTAAATTGCTATATACTATATCTTTAGCTAATGCTTGTTATAACACCCTAATTAACCCTGCTATGGTTACGTGCTTTAATTATAGAAAGGATAGTTACTTTACTATATCCTGCCCAGAGCTAAAGGATATAGGTAATATTAAGGAGATAGGAGAAGAAGAAATGTCTAATAAGTTAGGAAAAGAAGAACCCTAGGGAAAGACTCCCCCTTAGGGTATCCTATTAATCTTAAAGAGATTAATCTAAGTTAGCTAATAGGTAGAAAACACTTTATAGTTCTATATATAGTATCTTAAAATGGATATAGAGTTAATATAACTACCCTTATTAATATTAGAGTAAATAGCTTTACCTTTATAAATACTACTTATATAAATAACATTGCTAAGTTTTTAAATATAAATGCTACCTAACTAGAGAAGCCTATTTAAGTAAAAGGTTATAATAGCTAAGCTAGTAAGCTGGTTACCTATATCTTAAAGCTATATATTGCTATTAATGGACGACGCCAGTTTGGTATCCCCTTTTATATTCTAGACCTAGGGTCCTATAATATAATCCTTAGCCGAAAATAGACATCCTACTTTAATATTTAGCTAAACATTTAATAAAGACAGTTTGTCTAGCCGGAGAATAGACTAAAGTTACCCTCCTTTGTTAGAGAAATCCGTACCAACCGTAAGACATTAGCTATAAAGGCTAACCCTATCTACTAGTAGGATGTTAGAGACCGCGACCTAGCCTTTATTTAAGAAGATGCCCACCGCAAGGCTAGTAGAAACTCCATACTAATAAGGATACTTCCCTAAAGGACTACAATTAAGGAGGACTCTACTTATAAAAGTGGAACGGATACTAATATAGATAACTTCTAAATTATAGAGATCCGGCTAATAGGGAAGAGAATATACTAGTAGGACATAGAGGATAACCTTTAGAAAATGCAATAAGAGCTAAAAGGAGTAAAGATAATACTAATACGCTAAAGGCCCCTAAGGCTACGGACATCCCTACTATTATATAACCCCCCTATAGTAGATATTACGGTAATTAGCACTATGGCTTTCCACTTTAATATATATTAGAAGAATAATAAGGTCTTTATAACTAGCTTATATAAAATTAACTAGATTATTAATAAGAAGAAAGAAGGACTAGTAGAGGAAACTAATAAGGAGCTAGTTAAGCGCCTCCTCCCTATATACCTCTTAGACTATAGAGACGCGTTCTTAAAAGCAGCCTTAGATATACTGCCCCCCTACCAAACCTATAATTATAAGATTTAACTAAAGGCCGACAACTCTCTAGGCTACAGCCTCCTTTATTAGCAAACTATAGAGGAACTAAAAGTAACCAAGTAGTATTTAATTAATAACCTCTATAAGGGGTTTATTAAGCCAAGTTAGGCCCCTTTTACTTCCCCTATTCTATTTATAAAAAAACCTAATAAAGGCCTCCGCTTCTATATTAACTATTAGAAACTAAACGCCATTACTTAAAAAGATTATTACCCTCTCCCCCTAATTAATAAGACCCTTATATATCTAAGCTAAGCTAAAATCTTTACTAAGCTTAATGTCCGTTAAGCTTTCTACTAAATTAGGATAAACCCTATATTAGAGAATGTAATAATATTTTATACTCGCTATAGTTCTTATAAATATAAAGTTCTTTTTTTATTTATTAATAAATGGGCTAGCTATGTACCAACGGTATATAAATAATGTTCTTTTTAACTATCTTGATAAATTATACACAGTATACCTAGACGATATTCTTATATACTTAGACAATAAACTTAAGCACCAAGTTTACGTTAAAAAGGTCCTAGAGAGGCTATAAAATATAGGCCTATAAGTTAATATTAAGAAATATAAATTCAGAGTAAAACAAATAAAGTATTTTAGGTTTATTGTTAGTATAAAAGGAATTAAAGTTGACCCTAAGAAGGCTAAGGTAATATATAACTAGAAACCCCCTTATACTATAAAAGGCATCTAGTCCTTTTTTAGCTTCTATAACTTCTACTATTGGTTTATTTATAATTATAGGGTTATGGATAAGCCTCTTATATAACTAACAAAGAATAACATACCTTTTATTTTTAATAATAATTGTATAAAAGCCTTTAAGGAATTAAAGGACTAATTTACCTCCTCCCTAATTCTCCATTACTATAACCTAGACCTTAAATTAATGCTGGAAACAGACGCCTCTAATAGAGTAGTAGCGGGAGTTCTCTTATAGTTACACCTAGATGGTAAGTAGTACCTTATTACGTTTTTCTTAAAGAGAATGGCCCTAGCTAAGTATAACTACAAGGTATATAATAAGGAAATGCTGGCTATTATATAATTGTTATTATAGTGGCGCGTAGAGCTTAGAAGCATAGACTCTTGGATTAAAGTCTATACTAATTATAAAGCCCTTAAGTATTTTATAATTGTTGGTTACACAAGGGGATATCACGTAGCTACGATTCGTAGATAGTATGATGGTTGTTCTTCTTCTTGATAGCAAAGGATTATAAGGATCGCAGTGCCTAAGTAGGGGGCTGATTAGTCACCATAAGGATGACTAATTAAAGACACGACGACGACACGTAACCACGTAACTGCTGTCCTTATATTCCGACACTGGCAGTTCTTTCTTTGTGTGTAGAACCACCAATATATAGGCTTTGTTGATATACTGAAAGTAGATGTCTGAACAAGATTGACGTGATTATGTGGGCTTAGGAAATCCACTAAATCCTACCTATACAATTAGAATAAAATCAATTAAGAATAAAATAAAATCAATTAAGAATATATTAAAAGGAAAAGATTGTAGTGCCTTCTATCCATATATTCTAACACTGGCAGTTCTTTCTTTATGCTTATGGCGCTGTAGGAAGGCAGCAAGGTAGCAAGGTATCGGTTTAGCTGGAGGTAAAAGCAGTAGATATTAATTAGCTGTAGGCGGAGCAGCAAGTAGTTAATTAGCTGCAGGCAGGGTATATCAGTTGTAATAGTTATCGGGTTTATAGCTGCCGTAGATACTAGCAGTTCTTTCTTTTATGGATTGCCTGCGTGACTATGCCGTTCTAACCGCTCCCCCCCTATATCACTCTCTCTTTACGGTACCCTCCACAAGAACTTCCTGTCTAGATTACGCTGGTAGCTACCTCTATAGCTACCTTGGGAACTACAGGAGTTTTGGAATTCCCCTCTACGCTAAATCTTCTGAAGCTTATTGAATGTTTGTGGAGAAGTAGAGGCTTGTTGCGGAGATTGCTGCGGAGATTGCTAGTGGGACGGAGCTTGAGGCATAGGTTGAGATATGGCAGCTTAAGGCACTTAAGGTGTTTAATAGCCTAAGGTTATCTGTGGTGGTTGCTGCGGAGGTTCTTGTCGAGCTTGCTGCTGGTGGGTTAGGATATTATTTATAGATCTAGCTTATTGTGCCAGTTGTCTAGTCGCGGTAGGGGTTAGAGGAAACGTCTCGGCGCTTAAGTTAAACAAGGTTGAGAATCTCTGGTGGGATGGAGCTTAAGGTATGGGTTAAGATACAGCAGCCTAAGGAACTTAAGGCTGAGGAACTTAAGGTGTTTAATAGCCTAAGGTTGTCTATAGTGGTTCTTGTGGAGCTTGCTGTATTAGCGGTGTAGGTGGTGTATGGACGTATAGCTGCTGCAGTTGCTGCGGCTGCTGTGGGGTAGTGGGGGCAGCAATTAGAGTAGCTGGCAGTGCAGCGATTGGGACAACTTGTAGTGTAGCAGTTGGAATAGATTGCTGCGGATATTACTAGGCAGAAGGAGGACTAAGTGGGAGATTAGCGTTCTGGGGGTTTTAATATAAATTAAAGTTGCCTTTTAAAGAATATCGGTTGGTTCTTGGTTTCCGTAGTTAATGTGTAATCTTAGCTTCCGTCCATACTGGTTCTTCTGTACTAATAATAACGGCCTAAATATTGCTAGCAATTGGGTTACTGTTTTTAACAATGTATACTCCGTTCCTATGAAGGAAGTCTTAAAAATCCTAAACAATATTAACATTGCCAAGTGCCTAGGTATTAGTAGTCCATCTTATAAAATCTTCCCTAAAATACTTCCACAGCTGTGAATCGGCCCAGTGTCTATTTTAGTAGAATATAATATGATATAGGAGAAAGCTATTAACTTGTTTTACGGTATAAGTTATTGTATTAAGGGTAAATTCGTCCTAATCTTTATTAATGAGTTTCGCGTATATAGCTACCTCTAGTGGTAAGGAGTCTCTCCAGTCGTTTGGAATAGCCGTAGCCATGCTTTCGGAAGAAGGGAAGTGTTATTGGTGTAGGGATTGTCGTTTGGTACGCGTTTGTGATGTGTATTTGTCATTTGGTACGCGTTTATAGTTTGGTACGCGTTTGTGATTTGGTACGCGTTCGTGACGAGAATTTGTGATTATGGGGCTTAGGACTAGTTCTGGCCTTAAATCGCGAAGACTCGTAAAGCGTATTATTCTGTGTAATAGACGCAAGAATCTGTAATCTTGGAAAGGCTTAGGACCAGTTCTGGCCTTTAAATCCTTAGATTCGTGGAAGAGTTCTATTTAAGGTTTAGGACTAGTTCTGACCTTAAAAGATAGCTTCCTCTAGCACGAGTAGCACTGGTACAGTGGCTCGTCTCTTCTTAGTGATACCTAGCTGTTCTGTGGTATAACAGTGAAGTTAACCACTGATCAGTGTTGGTTACATAAGGGGATATCACGTAGCTACAATTCGTAGATAGTATGATGGTTGTTCTTCTTCTTGATAGCAAAGGATTATAAGGATCGCAGTGCCTAAGTAGGGGGCTGATTAGTCACCATAAGGATGACTAATTAAAGACACGACGA
>Ga0307507_10007178_pt1 | contig 16420 bp, 14 predicted proteins | sample 7_EM_MG_FD_207223 | JGI IMG/M metagenome (GOLD analysis project Ga0307507, IMG submission 207223) | Populus trichocarpa ectomycorrhiza microbial communities from riparian zone in the Pacific Northwest, United States - 7_EM | ecosystem: Host-associated > Plants > Roots > Unclassified | place... | reverse complement strand
GAGTTCCAGCCCTTCGATCATTTTTTGATCCAACCCCCCCCTTCGTTGCAACATTGCTTGTACTCGAGTATCATACTTGTAGAGTAATTGGAGCCCGGGCTACTCGTAGGGCACGCTGCTTCTCCTCGCAAGGCAGGCGACACCCCTACTTTTAATTTGTTTCAGTTGAGGGTTGAGACAGTTTTGCGCAGGGTTTTCCCCATGCTTGGTGATCTTGAAGGAAGGGAGAGGTGGAACTCTGGGCGCCTTAGCGTGAGATCTAATTACGCATTTTTTATGGTTGATCGAATCAAGGGGAGCTCCAGCTCATCAGGATTAACTTGAAGATAAGAAACATAACAGATGCAGAAGAGCGTGGAGAAAGCGTAGTGGCTCTTCCGTAGCTGGAAATTCGCTTTCAATCTGACGCGTCCGGTTATATTTTTGCTTTGACAGGGTGAAGATTTTGACTTTCACACACTACTTGTACCACGCCCGGTGAATCTTGGCACGGCCGGGGGTAAACTCTTAGTGCCCTAGCGTTTGTAAGCATATAATACCTGGCTATAATGAACGCCAAGAATTCAGACCTCAAAGCCCCGTTCACTAATTTTTACTATGGGCGCTCACTACAAGTATAGCAAACTGTACACGTACAAGTACTCTGTAGTAAATTTACTACCGGTAGCGTGGCTGCGAGACACTCTTCTTTGAAGCCAAAAATTCATTATAACGAGGTTCATTATAGCCAGGGCATCTGTACCACCAAGATCCTGAGGCTCCGACTAATTTTTTGCCCGTATGCAATGGCAGCTGTATTCCCAAATTTCAGGACATTACCTAACCCCTTGATGAACAACAACAACCCTGCATGCTATTATTTTACTTATTCCTTCTGTATAATTGTTCTAAATCATCCAAAGAACCAATTTGCAGAGCAGATTTGCTTCTAGGCAGGTGGTTCTTGCTATAATGGCTCTGAAAGGCAAGGCAGATTTTGTATGGGCTTGGGGTGTTGGCACTTGCATGGAGAAAAAAAGGCTTAGCCGAGTAATATGTAACATATTACTCAAAGTAGCAAGGTAACTTACTATATTAGGACTAGTGCCGACTCCTGCACTGGAGGCCGATTACGGTGCCGGCACCATGCCTGCAGTGACGCCCAGACTTGGTATTGTAACTTAAGACTTAAATGCTCGGGTCGTGGCAACCCAGAAAGCCTAACCATTCGGACACTAATAAGACCGCTCCTTGCTGCTGGGATAACGGCTACAACCACACCTTGAAATCCTAACGCTTCCAACCTCTTCTCCCATTGCAGCAAAGCAGATGGTAATTCGCAAAAACCCAATATCCGACACTTAAACAGCCGGATTATCTTGAGATAAATTCTCATTCGTCGGTATACGGTCCGCGACGCTCTTACATTCAAATAAGAAACCTAGAAGGTACCCTGCGGGAGAAAGGGAGTGAGCGCTCCGTTCAAAATTTACGCCAATGTGCTTCGGGAAGAAAGAAAAACCCCGGCCGAGTGCCAGCCCGCAGGAAAATCCCGGCCCGCCGAAAGAGCCCGGCCCGCGTCGAGCGCGCAGACAGCCTCGAACGCCTAGTCCGCCTCTTGCCAGGCAGCCTCGAACGCCCAGCCCACCTCCCGCCACGCAGTCTCGAACGCCCAGTCCGCCTCCCGCCACGCAGTCTCGGACGCCCAGCCCGCCTCCCGCCACGCAGTCTCGAACGCCCAGCCCGCCTCCCGCCACGCAGTCTCGAACGCCCAGCCCGCCTCCCGCCAAGCAGTCTCGAACACCCAGCCCGCCTCCCGCCGGGCAGCCTCGAATGCCCAACCCGCCTCCCGCCGGGCAGCCTCGAACGTCAAGCCCGCCCCCCGCTACGCAAATGCTCCGTAATCACACGGACATGCTGGCAGCACCTCTGCCGGGCGCTGCTGGATACGGCCCGCAACCGCCTCAAGGGCCGGGTCAGCAAGATGACACAGCGCCGCAGAAGGTCACCCCTGGCACTGAAATCATCGTAGCAGTAATGGGAGTCACAGGTAAAACCCAAAGTCTATTCAAAACCTGCATAGATTGGCTAAGATAGGTGATAGGTGTAGGTAAAAGCTACTTCATCAGGGAGGTCACTAGGAATCCGGAGGTCAAAGTGAGCAGTGGTCTTTATTCTTGTAAGATAGCCCCCAGCAGTAGAAGTTCAACCCGAGCGCTGATGGGGAAAAGATACCAGCAAAGTCCAATCTTACTCTTTTGAGTATGAAGGAGCAAAAATCACACTAGTCGACACTCCTGGCTTCAATGATACAGAAAGAAGCGATACCGAGATCCTGCAGGAGATTACCGATTGGACCACGGCAACCTACAAGCAGGGCCAGCTCCTCTCTGGTATCATATACCTCCACCCCATCACCCATACCCGCATGGAAGGTTCTGCTATGGGGAACCTTAAGATGTTCAGGAGTTTGTGCGGTCGGGAAGCACTGAGTAATGTGTTTCTCACAACAACACAGTGGTCCAGCGTCAATCCGGCAGAGGCGGAGCTTCGTGAAAATAAGCTCCGAGATAGGGGTTTGTGGGGAGGGCTTATTAGCAGGGGTGCCACTCTTCAAAGATTCCACGGCACCAGGGAATCCGGATTAGAGCTCATCCACAAGTTGATGCTAAATAGGCCAGAACGCCTCGAGATCCAGGATCAGATTGTCGAGAAAAGGATGACCCTAGCTGAGACCGATGCAGGGAAATGCCTCAACAAGGAACTGATTGCCCTGGTGGAGAAACTTAAACGGGAGTTGGAATCTATGAGGAAGCGACATCAGGAAGCTATGGAGGCAAAGGATCGTGAAGTGGAGGAGAAGCTCGCAAGGGCTGAGGGTGAAATGAAAAAGCTAGTAGAGCTGCATGAAAGGGAGGTAAAGAGGCGCGAAGAGGAGCAGGGGAAAAGCCTAGAGGATATAAGGAGGCTAAAGGAGATCGGGGGTGGTGGGGAAATGATTGCTGTCGCTACTAAGGATATTGCAGTTACTGCTCATTTCACAAGTTTGTTCACAAGCTATACCACCAGAGGACGCTTGATCTACGACATTAATAACGAAGAGGAATTCGAGTCAGACACATTCAAACTCGTGATCAGTCATGAGCCTAACTCTTCTGACTTTCCTGTTGATACAGGGACAATTAGGGAGATGCTCTACACGGGGACGGGTAATACTAATTACATTTCCTTGGACGGAATATGCTACCGGTGCCATTCTGGTTCCCCTATCGCGAGAAGTGGCCAAGCCTTCCATATCTTTAGTAGAGGTTAATTTGGAATAGTTCGAGATATAGTATTGGTGTTGCGTTATGTGCATTGGCCGAGTGCCTTGCAATTGGGGGTTAGGGGAGGGGTAGGAAGCGCATTCGGGTATTGACAGGGAGCGCAAAAGAGAAGTGGGGCTTGTAAGAGAACAGGAGGATTCCCTTTTTCCAGATCTTTTGAGAAATCCGCGCACGGCAGGGAGTTGTTTTCTTCTAATTATTTTCTATTATTGGTATTAATTAATGTTGGGTAGAACTGTGGAAAAACGAAAGAGGCTAAGCAAGGTACCAGGTACTCTACTCTGGTAAGACCAGGTTCAAATCACCAGATTTTAATTTTGTACTGTACCGGGAATGGAGGGTGAGTTTGTGGAGCTTCCTTTAATTGACTCGAGGGCCTTCTCGACCACCAGAGAACCGTGCTCACTCCAGACACCGCACCAAGAGTTCGACAAACTTTCCTCCCTCACCAGGAATTGGCGCAACTGCCCTATTCGACTGCATGGTTCACGTTCCACAGATGTGATTTCCACGGACCGGGTCAGAGGTCGACAGACTTAAGGACACCTGGGCACAGCTCGTGCTTCTGCTTCCTCGCTCTCACAGAACAATGCCCGGAGCGCAAGCATTTGAAATACCATAGTAGTTCTGTAAATAGATGCGTTCGGCAGTCCTGGCATTTTTACACTGGATTTTTTTGTTTCTAAGGCAACCTTAAGCAAAAGGTTATGAGGGTGGAATTTCCCACATTAAAAAAAATACCATAATATTTTCTCAAATACCCCAATTGATTATAAAAATACCGTGAAAGATATAAATCGAAATACTATGTATATTATCCGTGGAGAATTCAATAAAAAATCAGGCAAGACTAGACAACCGGACTCTAGCCCTTCATACGCAATTTTGCTTATTCATAACCCTTTGTCCTCACGAATAGTGGCATTACATGGTGTCACAGGCCAGGTCCACGGCGCAGAAGCTTTGCGCTACACTGTCCAACTCACCTGAAAATTTTGATCTGATAATTCCGTAGATAACCTGTGTAATTGGATCTCTTTCTTCCGTCTGCCCTAACTCGGACCGTCCCTAACGGGCCAGGCGGAGCGGAAGGGGGAAAGAGGGATGAGTGAGAGAGGAAGGATAGAATCGGCAGATATCTCTGACTTGGTTGAAAATGCGGAAGAAATTTTCCCCCACCAGGGCTCCACATTCGCGGAGGCTGGGTGTTATTGCGTTGGGGATCTTGGGCCAACCACAATAGGAGCAAATTGTTTTCAACTCCCTCGAGATTTTAAAGGGCCTAGGCTAACTGTAACGTATCTAGTATGAGGGTTATGACATAAGGGTTGTAGATTGGAACGATATCATGGAGATATGATATTGGATTTGGCGTATATGGGTACGCTAGGGAGTTATGATAGGTTGGCTGGAAAGATTGTGGCTAGCAAAGTTGTAGGTCTGCGGGGGTTGGGACTTGCCAGTGGGTTCTGGTTTTTGGGTTTGGAGGGGCCGCGGGGTTAGAGGTTGGCAATTGTAATATCCGCGGGGTTTCTGGTTGTGGATAGAAAGGTTTCCTGTGGAACTGTGGGCATTATCTCTAGTTATTGTGATTTTAGAAAATCTGGACAATTTGAGTGGGATTGAGGAGAATACCGTTATTCCTTCGTGACTTAGGCATGCATCCACACGGCTAGTAGCGTGGTCCCATGATCGCCGATTTTTTTTTCTGATTTGGTGGGTTTACAACGATTGATACAATCTGGTCATCCTTGGGTCGGGGCGGGGGTGCCCTAGGTACCGACTAACTTTATCATTTATGACATTTGCAATTGCTACTATTTCATGTATCTGAAGCCTCGCTTGTTTTATTCTCTCCGAGTGAGGAAGGTCAGAAAAAGGAAATAAAGGGAGTCCTAGCCTCACAAATTCCGTGAGAATCTATCATCCCTGGATAGGAGTCAAATCCCCGCCACCAACCCATTCCTAAGAACTTATTCTAACGCCGAAGCTTCGAAATATGCCATTAGAGCTCTTGTTGTCTACTGCCTCCACCTGTCTTGTAGTCTCCGGGTTCTGAGTAGGGAGCTCCTGAGAAGATTTGACGTTTCCTTGACATGGTGTAAGATCGGCCCACTGGATGTGTTGGATCTCCTTAACCAGTGTCCCAATTCTCTTAACCTATCAAGCTGGGCCTATCAAGGGCTGACGGGCTGATAATCTGATACCGGTTGGGGGTTCCAAGAGGCTTTACGGTAGTAGGATTTTGTAGTTCAGAGGTCGGTTTTCACACCCTCCGACTACCAATGATCGGAGCTGTAGAAAAGTGAATTGTGAGTCCACCATCTGAGTCAAGGGATAACAAACCCTGTCATGCACCAACGCTGCTTCAAGGTCCCGATGGATAGCTAGCTTGTAGCCGCGTGAAACTCACATGTTGTCATACTCGCTTAAAAGAAAAAATCCCAAAATGCCGGCCCTAAACTTCCCTCTCGAAGTATAAATACCCCTTTGATATTTTCTTGTCTTTTTCGTTCTATCTCCAGCCTCCCCTGGAATTCTGGCTTAGATTGAGCACAGTAACTCTCTTTTTTTAGTATAAGCATTGGAACGGCCTCCTACTAGGACCGTTTCCTTGTGCTCATTTTTGGTTATCCCGGGTCTTAGCCACTGACTTGTTATGTCAGACCCGCTGGGTTACTGGTATTACTCTACCCTAATTTGATGTTTTGGGGTCAATTTTTTCACCCCTATACCCATTTTCTATTGTTGCGCTGCGTGGGAGGCAAAGGGATGAAGGAAAATATTGTATTGGGGCTTGAGTATTTTTTTTTGGTCATTGAAATACAACTGGTTCCTATGGTACGATAATCAGATCTTTGGAGGTTTGTTTTTGGCGAGCCTATTTTAGCCTAAGCTGGTGAATATAAAAGTTCATTTACGACATTTTTGAGAGCAATATATTTTTGGTGACCTGGGTTCGAATCATTAAAGGTAGGAGAATTCCCCAAAATACCTAAAGTATTGTTGAAAATCACCGGCAATCACTCTGTGGTGAAGGATATCTCCCTGTTGGAGGTCATAGTCTAATGGCCGCACCTGGTGCGGGGTGTGCCCGCACTCTTAAGCCGCACTGGTACGCGTATGCACTAGCCAAAGGACGCGCAAGCTATGAAAAAGTTTTCACACCCTTGTCTTTCTTTCCTTCCTGTCCTTTCTCGTCCTATATCTACCCATAAATCTTATTGCATTCTAGAGAGCTATGTGGTGATGAGGAGGCCATTGTAGAAGGTAGTATGAGATGATAGGATAATAGTGATAAATAATTTATCTCCACCTTGTGAGTATACTGAGTGATAGGTACTGTACTGTACAGTGCCCTGACAAAAGTCATCGTTAGTGGTCACCTTTTCACCAAAAATGACATTTTCCAGAGCGCTAGAACTCAACCACCTGTAAGGCAAATTTTAATCAATTCTTGGTAAAATGGCGGTTCTGGGTATTCAAACTTTGATATTCTAATATCGGAGCATATAGTGCAATATTGAATGAACTGTGGCGATATTAAATTGGCAATTTTCAAAGCAGGAATCTTTTTCTATAGATGCCCGTACAAGTTCTTAGAGCTTAGCTCCAGTTTGAGGTGAGTACTGCCCTCAGAACAAAGGGGTTTGCTCTGGAAATGTGAAATTTGGACTCACTAGAACTTTAGCTATCTGTTGGTATTTCCTTTGTGTTAATTGATTAAGAGGTGGGGGTGCAAATCGGCATTCCAGGGACTATGGATATCCGTCGTTTTTGTGTGTTTTTAGTGGCCCCCGTTGCGGCGTCTTGGTGTTTTCGGTCATTGATCAGGTCTTTTTCACGGGGGGATTCAAAGGAGGGGCAAATAGCAATTACAAAGCTAGCTAAGCCTTGCAATGCGATCCTAATGTTAACTTTCTACCGGGGTGTCTGCTGGAGATGGAGCTCCCTGACTACTCTTAACTATCCCTTGGGGTGCCTTTTCACCGCTCAAATGACTCAGCGCTCTTGCCAAGTTGAATATTCTCAGCAAATCACAAAGCTTAGGGTGCCCGGCTACGAATTTGACTGTTTCAGACAAACCAAGGGATAGCAAAAACTGTAATAATTGGACCTCGCGCTACTCATGAGGTGGGCTGCCTCTCCTAGTCAGGTCGTAATATTTTTTCCATTTAATTTATTTCAGCCGAGTGTTGAAAGAGAGCCTTTCTCTGTGTTTTCTCTCATGCTGGTGACCAAGAGCGGAGGGGAACTCTGTACCGCCAAGCGTCTTTTATGGTTGGCCGAACCGGGGGAAGCTCCAACTCATCTGGGTTAAGATAAGGAAACAAATGATAAATACCCGAGAGGTGGGAAAAGGGCAGTGGCTCTTTCGTAGCTGGAAACCCACTTTCAAGCTTGTGCACCCAGTTGCATCTTTGGCTTTTATACATTACGCTTGGTGCCGCGACAGAGTTTGGTTGGGTCTCTATTTTAGCGTGTGGCGGCGCTCCAGGAACAATGGCTCCAGTACGAGCTTTCTAAGTCCTCCCAGGTTCGGTAACTCGATACCCGAGTGCCGTAGCAAAGCTAAAACCCTAACCATTTGAACACTGATATATCATATATGACTGCCCTTCCCAGGGTAACTGCTATAACCGCACCCTAGATTCTGAAGCTTTCAACCTATTTCTCCTATTGCGCTAGAGCAGATCGTAACCCGCAAAGGCCTAATATCCGACACTTGAGTAGCTAGATTTTCTTGGGATAAATTCCCGGCCATCGAGTAAGGTCCACCATACTCCTGACTCATGGACAACAGGCATCGAGAGTACTCGACTGAGGGAATGGAACGAGCGTCCAGTTCGGGGGTTGGGCAAATGTTGCGATCTTGGGTGAAGCGCACCCGCAAGAAGCACTTACCACACCAAGACCCGCCACAATCCAGCAATTCACCAGTGTCCGGCATTCAAGAAATGCCTGACAATCAAATACCCGGCATTCAAGAAATGCCCGACAATCAAATACCCAGCCACCTGCGAGCGCCTAGAAGACTGTCAGGACTTAACTACCCCGCTACTCAAGGGCAAGACTACATGGACATGCTAGCAACGCCTCCTGTGACCACCTCTATATACAGCCCACAACCGCCCCAAGAGCTCGGTCAACAGGCCTATACAATTCCGCCGGAGGTTATACCTGGCATGGAAATCATCATAGCACTAATGGGGGTCACGGGTAAAATCCAAAGTCTATTCAAAACCTATATATGATGGCTAAGATAAGTCATAGGCGCAGGTAAAAGCTTCTTCATTAGGGAGGTCACTGGTAACTTACAGGTCGAAGTAAGCGGTGCTCTTCATTCTCGTAAGATAGTCTCTTTCTGTAGAGGTTGGACTTGAGCGCTAACAGGAAGAAGATACCAAGAAGGTCCAATCGTACTCTTTTCCGTATGCAGGGGCAAAAATCACACTAGTCGACACTCCTGGCTTCAATGATACGGATAGAAGCAATACGGAGGTCCTGCGAGACATTACCGACTGGACTTCGACAACCTACAGGAAAGAGCAACCCCTCTCCGGTATTATCTACCTCCATCCTATCACCCATGCCCGCATGGAAGGTTCTGCCATGAGGAACCTGCGGATGTTCCGAAATTTGTGCGGCCAGCAAGTGCTGGGGAATGTATTTCTCACAACAACACAATGGTCCAATGTCAATCCAGCAGAAGGGGAGGTTCGTGAAGATAGTCTCCGAAACGAGGATTTCTGGGGAGGGCTTATTGCCAAGGGCGCCACTCTTCAGAGATTCCATGGCACCAAAGAATCCGGATTAGAGCTCATCCACAAGTTGATGTCAAATATACCGAAACCTCTCGATGTCCAGGTTCAGATGGTCAGGCAAAATATGACCCTACTTGAGACTAATGTGGGAAAATGCTTCGACGAAGAGCTAATTGCTCAAGCGAAGAGATATACGGAGGAGGTAGAATCTCTAGAGAGAGAACGTCAGGAGGCAATAAGGGCAAAAGATCATGAAATGAGGGAGATCCTTACGGCGGAGCAAGCAAAACTTCAGAAGCTGCTTGACAAAGCTGCAACTGAAAGGAAATTGTTACAAGATTTGCATGTAGCGGAGGTCGGACGGCGCGAGGTTGCGGAGAAGAGTAGGTGGGAGGCTGAGGATAGGATTAGGCGGGAGGCCGAGGAGAGTATTTGGCGGAAGGCCGAAGAGAAGAGTATGCAGGAGGCTAAAGAGAGGAGTAGGTGGGAGGCCGAGGAGAGGGATAGGCGGGAGGCCGAGGAGAGGGATAGGTGGGAGGCTGAGGAGAGGATTTGGCGGCAGGCCGAAGAGAAGAGTATGCAGGAGGCTAAAGAGAGGAGTAGGTGGGAGGCAGAGGAACGGAGTAGACAAATGTCCTATAATCAGCAAATGCTCAGCCAGCCACCAGGACTTAGCTATCCTGTTGCTCGAGGACAATACCAAGCGGACATCCTGGAGGTCGGCCCTAGCACGGAGATCATCATAGCACTAATGGGAGTCGCAGGTAAAATTCAAAGCCCACTCAAAACTCGCAGACATTGGCTAAGATAAGTGCAGGGGCAGGTAAAAGCTTCTTCATCAGGGAGGTCACTGGTAACTCGCAGATCGCGGTAGCCGATGATCTTCACCCACGTAAGATAGTCCCTTTCTGTAGAGGTTGGATTCGAGTACTGACAAGAAAAAGGTACCAAGAAGGTCCAATCGTACTCTTTTCCGTATGCAGGGGCAAAAATCACACTAGTCGACACTCCTGGTTTCAATGATACGGATAGAAGCGATATGGAGGTCCTGCGAGAGATTACTGAATGGACTTCGGCAGCCTACAAGCAGAATCAGCTTCTCTCCGGTATCATCTACCTCCACCCTATCACTCATGCCCCCATGGAAGGTTCTGCCATGAGGAACGTTAGGATGTTCCAAAGTTTGTGCGGTCAGCAAGTGCTGGGGAATGTGTTTCTCACAACAACACAGTGGTCCAAAGTCGATCGGATAGAGGGGGAAGTTCGTGAAGATAGTCTCCGAAACGAGGATTTCTGGGGGGGGCTTATTGCCAAGGGCGCCACTCTTCAGAGATTCCATGGCACCAAAGAATCCGGATTAGAGCTCATCCGCAAGTTAAGGCCAAATATACCGAAACCTCTCGATGTCCAGGTTCAGATGGTCAGGCAAAATATGACCCTACTTGAGACTAATGTGGGAGGGTGCGCCAACGAAGAGCTAATTGCCCAGGCAAAGAAGCATGAGGAGGAGGTAGAATCTCTGGAGAGAGAACGTCGGGAAGCGATGAGGGCAAGAGACCATGGTGAAGAGGAACGGTTGGAACGGTTGCATGCGGCGAAACCAAGATACCAAGAGGGGAGGGAAGGGAAGCGTGATAGGGGAATTATTGCCGTCGCTACTAAGGATATTATGGTTACCGGTCATATCACGGCTCTGTTCACAACATATGCCACCAAAGGCCGCATGATTTTCGACATCAATAACCATAAGGAATTCGAGTCGGAGCCCTTCCGGGTGGACATCCATTACACAGTTAACCTCTCCTCCGGCTTTCAGGTTTATACGAAGCCACTTAGGGAGCTGTTTGATGCAGAGATGGGTGACACCAATCACATTATCTTGGACGGAATACGCTACCAGTGCCAATCTGGTCCCCCTATCAAAAGAGGCAACCAAGAATTTGTCATCTTCGCAGAGGCTAATTTGGGATAATTTAGGATATAATATTGATGCCGCTTTGCACTCATTGACCAAGTGTCTTGCAATTGGAGGCTTGGGGGAGGGGGTAGGAAGAGCATTTAGGTATTGGTGGGGAGTGCAAAATAGAAGCGAGGATTCCCTTTTCCTAGATCCATTGAGAAATCTCTGCGGTGCAAAAAATTGTTTTATTTTCCAGTTCTTTTCTAGTTTCAATGTCTGTAATTTTAGGTAGATCTGTGGGAAAGCGGGGGAAGTTTAGTAGAATGCCAGGTACTGTAACGCACTCTGGTAAAGGGTTACAACATGAAGGTTGTAGGTTGAATCGATATTACGGAGATGTCGAATCTAGCGTATATGGATGTGCAAGGGAGCTACGTTGGCTGGAAAGAGGGGTGGAGATAGTAGAGGTGTAGGTGCGCGGGGTTGGTGCCTGCGAGTCGATTCTAGTTCCGGTTGGAGGGACCTTATAGTTAGAGTTGACATTAGGAATATCTATGATATGGGCTTCTCGCTGTGAATAGAGGGGCTTTCTATATAGTGGTGGTCGTCCGCCCTAGTTGTTATTACGATTTTAGAAAGCCCCGTTAATCCGAGTAGGGTTGGGAAAAATACCGGTATTTCATGGTGTCTTGGATGTCACAGCTCAGCTAGTTAGTAAAGGCAGCCCCGTTTAGGGTGATATATTATTATAATAATTATAAACATAGATATACCCATAGCGCAACAGTAACCGCTCCACAATATTGCATGATGAATTCAGATAAACATGATAATTTAATCAAATAAAAGAACAAAGCCGAATAGCCAGTTTGCATCTCATTGTACCCCCTGACCTTAGTGACAAATTCCGGCATACTATCTGTCTATGTTCTCTAGTCTGAGGGTTAGAGCCATCCTACTCTCCCGATATTACCTCTTATCTCGGAAGTTGTCCCGGAAAAGTAATCTTTTGCCTTCATGCGCTGCTTCACGGCCTTCCGGGCGCTCTATAAGGCTGAGATCTAGCGACTGCGCCGGCCTCTTATGCAAAAGGAATATCTAGCTCATTTTTTTTGGCTCTCCTAGCCCCTGCTTTTCACATCTCTTCACGAAATTCCCTGTTTTGAGGGTCCGGACCTAACAGGGTAGGACCCGGAAGTAGGTTGTATTGTCGCAGACAAAATTAACTGCGGACCAACAATCGACCGCAACTCAACTCTCCTTATTACTCCACGCTTTCAACACCACCTAAAGTACTTTCTCTAACTCGAATATTAATATCTACTATGTACTCTGCCCTGTACTTGCGTTTTTGATATTTTTTCCCGGTTTTAACAATTGTGGGATTGGTGGGGGAGTGTTGTTGTCATGGCTGATGTTTTTCACTTTCTGTTGATCCGCTGTTAATTTTGTCCACGGACAATATTTAGGGAGGTATTATAGTTAGCACTATTAGGTGGAGGGTAAGCATCGTTGGAGTCAGTGTTCGCAAGCGGCCAGTCATGCCAGCCTTTGGGCCGGCCTGGGCATTTGCAGGGGTTGGCTTGGCTGGACTTTTGACTACGGTTCGGCTTGTGAAGTTCAACTGAGCGGGCCTGGCCGGACTAGGGACATCTACCTGCTTCCGAGTGATTGAGCATGATGGACAGAGTTTGGAAATATTCCGGGACTTGTGTTAACACTGATATGGATTAATCATACTTGACTACATGGGACTTCAAATACCGCAAAAGGGCAATTGTAGACCACAACTTCTCCATAAGCTAATTGAGACATAGTGAAAGAGATCCAAATTAGCATTATCGAAAATGGTTCTGTATTCTCAAGAATCGTACATAGCTACTCGTAAATCATATTGCATCCTAGAGGGCTATGTGGTGGAGAAGAGTCCATTATGGAGGGCGGTATGAGATTATAGGATGATAGTCAGAACAAGAGCGTAGTGATAAGTAATTTATCTCAATGTTATGAGCATGCCGAGTGATAGGTACAGTCCCCTGACAGACGTTATCGTTGGTGGTCACTTTTATACCAAAAATGATGTTTTCTAGAGCCCTGGACTTAACCACCCACAGGGAAAGTAAATCAATTCTTGGTAAAATAGCGCTCCTGGGTATTCCAACTGTGATATTTCAATATCGGAGTCTATAGTTCGATATTGGGTGAACTGTGGGGATATGAAATTGGCGATTTTCAAAATATGTATCTTTTTCTATAGATACCCATACAAATCCTTCGCGCTTAGCCCCAGCTTAAGGTGAGCACTGCCCGTAGAATAAATGAGCTTTCTCTAGAAATGTGCAATTTGGATTCACTAGAACTTTAGCTATCACTTTAGCTATCGATTGGTATTTCCTTTGTGTTAATCGATCAAGAGGGGGGAGGGTGTAAATCGGGATTCTAGGGACTATGGATTACGGTCGTTTTGATGTGTTTTTAGAGGTACTCTAGCCTACCAATGGTGAGTTTTGACCAAGAACTATAATTACCTAGTATCCACACTACTTGGAGCGCACTAAAAACATTATTGTATCCAAAGGCGGAACTAGTAGAAGACATCTTCAGGCATCTTCAGGCATTTAAAAATATTTGGAGCTATGTTCAGATATCTGCGACCTTCGGATATGGACATGGACTTGTGTATCTGTAGTTCATGTTTTAGTGTAAACTTCGGAATGTAAACAAAGAATTTAATTGGCCCTTAGTGACATCTACCGTAATTTACTAAAGTGTCGGATGGGGCGGCCGCTACGATGGGGCAACCGGGGCTTTCGGCCTGCTTAGATTTAGCCGCGGGCAACTAAAATGGGATCCTTTCCGCTCGGCCGCTGAGACATTCAGCCCAGTTTAGAATGCTGAATACTCGGCTACCGGTACTTGTATTTGAGTAACCGGGAGCAAATCTACTCGATCACTCTAGTTTCTATCATGGTAATGCTGAATAGTGCCGATTTCGCGGTATTCTGAGCACTACACCACTTCTGGAGGCACAACGTTTTTCTTATCACGATTGCCCAAATCGGCTAGTATTCAACATTTCGAACAGGACTGGAATGTCTCAGCGGCCTTGGGGACACAAAATTAACAGAGTAAACATAAAGTGACGATTGTCCCATCCGACACCTTATGAGTGACAGGAAAAAACAAGAGCCGTTCCGCTCCTCATATGAATGTTCCAACTCCAGGAGATTATTTCCTCCCCACACACAAAGTCGATATACTCCCTTCACCCACCCTTCATATTTCGAGGCCAGTTGGAGTGCAGAGAAGGTTCGATTGAAGGTAATTGAGTCATTTTTCCGGCAGCTCGATGTCAAGTTTCATGTATACTTTTTGCATTTGTAAAAACGACTGCTCAAGATTTTGGTGTTATGCACTAGCTGTCGTATTTACAAACGTCGGGCGATTACTCTACGAATAATCTTTCTAAACATCGCATGCACTAAAGCACACTAAACTGCAGAACCTCCTTTCACTTATGGACAGGCTGGTCCTTTGTTTTTGCACAACCCCACATCAGGGGCTCTGAAGTGCGTGTCAACGTTGTCGTAGATAAAAAATAGTATTGGTGAAAACCTGCGCATGCCAAGCCTACATGCACGACCTTGTCTCCAGAACCAGGTATGGAAGGGAAGGGTAAGACTGTTGGACTTCCTGCACAACACCCAGGGGACAACGACCGACTTAGGGCCAGTTTACCTATAGACGACCGTCTAGCAGCTGGAGACGGCACCGTCAGGGAGGGCTTGACAGTTACTCGAGTAGAGGTGTGTGGACAAGTCGGTGCTCTAGTATTTACCTAGGATGCCGTCTAGCGTCTGGTGGAACTTGCAAACTCACCTCCGAGGCAACGTCATGTTTCGACCATCCAGCAACAAGAATTTGGGAAGTAGAAAATTGGGTAATCACTTTTGCACAGTCTATCGGGGAAATGGTGCTAGTTGAGACGCCATCGTCTAGTTTTGTCACCCAAATTTTAGAATTAGAAGGTTAGGTAAACGAGCTCTTAAAGACACCCTAACTACAGTACAAGCGCTGTATTATCACTAAGACCTCCACAATTCTCCGCTGTTGGATTGAAGGGGGAAAACACTTCGGGAAAGTCTCTTTTAGTTCCCCGCTACCGGTATATCAACTACTTGAGTAAAAAGAAAAATGTCACAGACCTTACTTGGGGAAGGAACTCGACCTTCCTACTAGTGCATGATCCAATTTTTCCGCCTTCTACGGTATTGGCTCCTAGACACAGCTCGTCGTCACTCATGCATCTTGCGCATTGCTTTGCGACACTACTATTTCTTAGCCTTTTCGGTGAGAACAAGCCCTTAGCTATACATATGGAAATGAATGTGTCCAAGGTTTTTGTCACTCTGCAGATATGTGTTGTGCTCGGGTGGGCGGACTCTTGTATTGGGTGGGTTTGAAATTAAATACCTTCTTGTTGGTGATAGCCAGATTTCATATACGAAAATTGCACTTCCCACATTCCCCAGACAGTCTCAAGGTTAAGCGCCGCAGTGCGTTTTTTAATTTTATTTTTAAGCTGTGCACTAGGAATTGAGGATAAGCACTTGTGTGCGTTCTTGTGAACAATCGAAATAAATTGTTCGTAAACCACAGGAGACCATATGGAGCTTGGGGTTGAAAAGATACAAGTAATAATTTTGTTATGTGCGGGGTTGGTTGTGTTCTCCCTAGCCGATTACGGATTTCTAGATCACCATACCGTATTTTCTCGCGTTATCCCTTCGGCCGCTGAGACATTCAGCCCGTTTTTAAATGTTGAATACTAGACCTATTTCAGTAATCGTGATATGAAAACCTCACCTTTGAGGAGTTCTCAGAATTGCTCGAATTATGTACTGCTCAGCATGGCCATGATGGAAACCGGATTGTCAGCGTAGATATGCTCCTGATTGCCTAGATAGGCTAGTATTCAACATTTAAAAACGGGCTGAATGTCTCAGCGGCCGAAGGGATACAATTGGCCAACCAGCCCTAAGGCTATTCGCGACGGGGGCTATGTCGGTTCGGGGTCGGGAACGCAGATACGCAGGGGAATATACTCCAGTACTCGGTACAGACTCAACTATCCAGAACGACGTCAAATGTTAATTCTTGTTCCTACGCGCACTGTGTAGATCTCTTCCCGACATTACACACCAACCGACATTGCCCCGCCACGAGTTTACCATTCTCGACACGTTAGGTCCCAGTTCTCAATGCACAAAATAGAAAACCGGCAAGCTGCTACAGGACATGATCCTTTCAAGTTGAAAGATAATTTTCTACTTGTATCTATTGGGTTTCATATGTGCGGTTTCACTATCCTACAATGATCATAATCCGGAAAATTGGAAAATTAGTTATTGCTATGGGAAAAGCCTGTGATCTAGATTCTTGATCCGGGC
>Ga0307507_10007177_pt1 | contig 16425 bp, 12 predicted proteins | sample 7_EM_MG_FD_207223 | JGI IMG/M metagenome (GOLD analysis project Ga0307507, IMG submission 207223) | Populus trichocarpa ectomycorrhiza microbial communities from riparian zone in the Pacific Northwest, United States - 7_EM | ecosystem: Host-associated > Plants > Roots > Unclassified | place... | reverse complement strand
GTGGCCTGCCTTTACAAATCGCGCCCATAATCTCTCAGACGCTTCGCAGAGGAATTGGGGTGGCAGGGGTGGCAGGGTGTAGCGCGGCGTTCTATTGGCTAATAAGTACCCATGAGTTGGAGCGACCATTTGATTAGCTTATAAGTTCCTGTGGCGCGGGCGGGGGCAGGGGGTAGCCGCCTCCTCAAATTCCTCGGCGAAGCGGATGAGTCAACTGAGATAATGTTAAGATAGGCGTCCAACAACCGGCAAATAGAGTCGTGGCAAACTTAAAGTTTATATTTTATCAATTAATAAGGCCCCAAATCATTATAATAAATCTTAAATATGCTATATTATTGAGCTAATCATAATTAGATTAAGCTAAGGTATTTCTGTTACAAGGTCCTTATTTGCAGAGCGGTGCGAAGCTATCCCATGCACTGCGGAAATGGCTTCCGATGTCTGTGCGGCTGCCAACAGCCAGTTCAGCCAATCAGAGGCGGTAGTTTTGTATTATATAAGCCACTCAGGAAAATCACTGTGCTTAATTTAAACTCTCAAACATTTTGAATTTTTAATTCTACAGTGGTCTAGCCTATAGATTTTAATAATTTAATCTGTTTCAAGTGCTCCTTCCAACATTCCGTTGATTGACAGATTGGCTCTTGGCAGCCGCACAGACAACGGCAGCCATTTCCGCAGTGCATGGGATAGATTCTATGGTAGAGACTGATTTATCTTTTGGTGTTCGCGCACGGGCCATATCTATTGGACGCATGGGGTATCCCTGGACTCAAAAGTGCTATGCCCGCATCTAAGTTGGGGCTTGAGTATGGCTTCATTTTGTGGTTCTAGCATCTGTTCCAAGCAATTCAGCAACAGCAATCACGAAGTGGAGCTTGAAAGAGAGTATGTTATTGGAGACTAAAGCTTCACCTAGCGATACACAGAAAAATGTCCGGGCAATCACTGGGAGTGAGCGAAGGAATTAGAAACAGTCCACAACGCGGCATTGGGTACGCTGACCAGTCTTGAGCGTAATATAACGGTGCTGCGAGCGCTTCGTTCTGCTGGCGCTGCTGACTAACGTTATGCCGTGGAATCCGACTGCGAGATTTGGTGGCAAGTGAGATGTAGCGGCGTTGCCCGTGTTTCCTAGCGCGTTCGACAAGCTAAAGGCAATTGTAGGATATGCTGGTGCTGAGATGGACGTGCAGTTACAGAAACATAGAGGTAGGTTGGATCCGGACGGCGAAGAGGGGACTGGCACTGAAGCAGAATGGAGCTGTGACTGTAACTCTGATAAAGCTCAGTATGGGCTGGTGGAGAAGGTGTCTATACCGTGAGTGCTTTTATGAGAATTAGTAGCTTGTGAGAAACATCTAATGACGCTTAAAGTATAACTACTTCAGGATACCTAGGCGTCGTTCGGAATGAAAAGTAAGCCTCATTGTAAGTGGATATAAATTTAATATGCATGATAGTATGCTAGCGCATGTGTTTCCTGTAGGGGGACGCGATGCTGCAGTCCGACTTTTCCAAATATACATAGTTGATATTGAGATAGAATTTCTACTACTACACTGCCTTACAGTTCACTACAATAAGGCCTTGCCATGCAAACACGAAGTAGCTGTCTCTCTTTAGCCCTTTCCGTCTCTTTCCGCACATTCTTCATTCAGGGAATTGCCCTCTATACCAAGGGAGTGCACGTCTTAAAGCCGATTGTATTTCGTGAATCATCGCTATGCGCGGTCCTCCTATTCCTATAAGCGCCTTGTCGTAGAATCCGATGGTTGGCCTTCCTGCGACAAAGAAACCACCCACCCATTGTACAAGAAATGTCATATTGCGTTCATTCATATCACATGCCATCATCGCTCAACCTGCAACTTCCTACTGGGAGTAAATGCGTGTTTTAACATCGTGCTCCAACTCCTCCGCTCGTGAGTGAGCGTGTTAGCCTCGAGTTTGAGAGTTGAAGGGCTCCTCTTGAAGCTGCCCATCATGCCAAGCCGATTCGCTGTGCTTGGCCTCTGTGGAGTGTTGGTGCCGTTATCAGACCCTGGGTTGCTCTTTGGACTAGTCCAGGTTCTTGTGTCTGGATCAAGGGCGGCGACCGAGTTTAGTGTTCGGCAGCCGTCGCTCGTTGCGGGCCTATCTGGTGAGGGGGAAAAGGGAGATTTTCCCTTCTTATCAGAAAAGGCTTTACTGTTTCTGGATAACGGTTAGTCTCAATTTAATACCTCATGATGCAGGAGCTTAGGATGACTCACGGTCTCGACTTCTTCTCTAACCGCTCCAACTCTGCCTCGCTAGCCTTCAACGTCTTTTTCAATGCCGACTTGACCTTCTCCATTCCCTTCAGCTGCATGGCTGTCTCATCCCTCAGCATTCTGACCCGTTCAATCTCTAGTGCCCAACTATTCCAATCATCACCGTTTGTCAAAGACGTGCATTGACTCATTGGCCGTGACCTCGACGACCTCGGCTCGCCGGTCAATGTATCTGCGCGACTACGCAGGATCCGTTGCACCATTGGCGACGGTATGAAGCCATCGAAATCCTCTTTTTCTGACGATTCAGCCGTTTCAGCAATTTCAGCAGGCTGCTCCACCTCAGCTGGCACATTCAGATTAGTTGCCTTCTCTTGAAGAGTCTGAACAACTGTCTCGAATGTCTTCTTTGTTTCGCGTAGCATGCGGAGCTCTTCTTCAATCTCACTCATACTAGCACTGAAATCGCTCTTCCTCGTCTGTAGTTCTTCGATAGTTGTGTTCTTAGAGCTCAGCTCAGCCTGTAGTTGACTCTCGATGCTCTTCAAATTCTTAATATCGTGATCCTTCTGTTCGATTTGAGATTGTAAGCTGCTGTTTTCGGTTTTAAGAGTTGCTAGCTCTTTCCCACTGGTGATGAGTCGGCGCTTGTACTTAATCTTCGATTGCTGCGCAGCAGACATTTTGGCATTGGATTCATCGAGGAACAAGTCAAGCCGTCTTTCACACTCAGAGGTAGAAGCCTCAGCAGCCGCCATCTCCTGCTCAGCCTGGTTGAGAAAAGCCTCCAGCTCTTCATTGGCGCGTTTCAAAACCTCAAGTTCGTTCTCCGCGACATTCAATCTTGCAGTCATATGTCGTTCGGAATCCTCAAGATTGGCATTTGTCCGACGTAATTCCTGGATCTCAACATCGGCGACGGAGAGCTTGGCTTGAAGGTCGAGCTCTGCTGTTTCGGCAACATCGAGGCGGGAATTTGCACTGTGCAGACCGCTTTCGAGGGATGCTTTGGATTCGAGGGCATTCCGGAGTTGCTCTTCAACTTTGGATTTAGCCTGTTGTGCGCTCTGAACTTCATTTTGGAGCTCAGCCTTCGAGGCTTCGGAGGCCTGAAGCTTAGATCGAAGCTCAAGGGTAGATGCTTCGGATTCCTGGAGTTTGGATTGAAGTTCAAGTGTGGATGCCTCACACTCTTGGAGCCTAGACTGAAGCTCAACCGTTGAGGCTTCAGATTTTTGAAGCTTGGATATTAGGTCAACTGTAGAGGATTCGGAGTCCTGGAGTTTGGATTGGAGCTCTAGTGTGGAAGTTTCGGAGCCTTGAAGTTTGGATTGGAGCTCGACGGTAGATGCCTCATACTCTTGTAGCTTAGATTGAAGCTCGGCAGCGGAGGTATCGGAGTTTTGGAGCTTAGCCAGAAGCTCGACTGTGAAAGCTTCATACTCTTGAAGCTTGGTTTGGAGATCAACTGTAGAAGTTTCGGAGTCTCGTAAAATTGACAGAAGATGAGCCATGGAGGTCTCGGAGCTCTGGAGCTTGGACTGAAGCTCGAGCTTTGAGGATTCAGAGTCTTGTAGTTTAGACTGAAGCTCCATCGTGGAGGCTTCCATCAAGGTCAGTTTTTCTAGAGTGATATGAAGATCATCTTGCAGGCTTGAAGACGACTGCTGGAGTGCCTCCAATTGTTGTTCCAGGGATGCCTTGGATGTTCTCAAATCCTCTAGTTCTCTTTCGATCTCTGGGTCTGGCTGCTCGAGGGTGTGTATTCTCTCATGGGCAGTCTGTAATTCGTCCTCCAGACCGGACATCAGGACCTGAAGAGAGTTGAACTCACGCTGCAACGACTCCTTAGCTTCAGCTTCGACAGTAGCCTTTTCCTGCGTGGATTCCAAATCGAGCTCGAGCTCAGCTTTGCTTCTGCGGACGTCCTCTATGTCTGCTTGCAAGTTCGCATTCGTCTCTGTAGCAAATCGCAGGCTCGACTTCAGTTCCGATACCGACAACTGTTCTGCCACCAATTCTTGTTCGGCCTGCACTTTGAGCTCCTGGGTACTCCGTAGCTCATCATCAAGCCCGGATGCTGACTCCTCAAGTGAATTTATCCGGGCATTGCGCTCCTGAATCTGCTCCTCGAAGGACATTACCAATTTCTCCAAAGCTACAACATTTGCCATGCTGTTCTCGAGTTGCTGTATCATTGCCCCGCGTTGGCTCTCATTTGCCGTCAACTTGGCCTGTAACTCGGCCTCATAGTTTTCAGCAACGTCCCGTTTTTCCAGCAGATCCTTAACCTCACCGTCCAAGGCCATCATCGATATCTCCAGCCGCTCGATCTGGGAATTGCGATTCCTAACTTCCTCCTCAAGTATTATCTCTGACTGCTTCAGCTCGTCTACATTCTCTTGACTCGATCTGCTGATTTTCTCCAGCTGCTCAATCTCCCGGCCCTTGAGCTCCAGTTCCACGCGGAGCTCCGCCTCCGACCTTGTAGAATTCTCAAGTTTGAGTTGCGTTGCCCGCAGAGTTTGTTCCACAGCAGCCCTAGATGTCTGGAGGGCCGAGACGCGTGATTTGTAGTCCCGAATATCCTCTTCCAGCCCCGCCCGGTGTACCTCCAATGCACGTGCTGACTCTTTGCTGCGCAGGCAATCCGCCTGCAGAGCCTCAATCCTATTCCGACAAACCAGTAGGGCATGGTCGGAATCCCGCTTAGCCTTTATCAGCCGTTCGTTCGACGTGCGAATATCTATTACTTCGGTGCTGGGGCGCTTGGGGGGAGTAGGCCTGGAAGTTATATTGGGGTTGTCCCATGTCTTGGATGATGATGGCGTATAGGCCGGCGATCGAGGCGTTCGAGGGCGCTGAAGTGCCAAACTTGAGATTCTTGTTGGTGGGGAAGGGGGTGGGGAGAGGGGTCGTACAGCTGCGGGAAGAGAGTGGCGAGGGGATGCTGGGCTCGCGGTGGAGTCTGTTGTGGATGAGAAGATAGTGGTTAGTTTTGTTTCCTAGAAATTCGAAATATATGTAGGAAATAGTGATAGTCTGTTGAATTGCTGGGAAGAAAGGGGATACACACATTGTAACGTCAGCATGGCTGTATGTTCCAGGCTCTCCAGGATCTCGCGATTTCTCTTCTCGTGGTACTCAAGTGACTGAGTTAGCTGTTCTATTCGAGCTTCCGCGCTTTTACCGGAGAGATACTCTTTTTTTCGCGATAGGGCAAGTTGGCGGGCCGATTTCGCTATCCGGGTTTCCTTAACTGAGATGTTGACAGCGAGGCGGAAAGCCAGTCGGCGGAGAGCAGCAACTGAGGCACGTTGTTCGCCGCTGGTTAGCTTTTCGAGCTTGAGCCCTTCGCGGAAATAGTTTCGCTGGTTTTTGATGAGGGAGATGTATGCCCAATTTGTGAGCTGTGGTGTTGCTTCATCGTCTGAGGTGGTGGAGACGACGGAGGAGCGTGAAGCCGGTAGGAGAGAGAGCTCGATATCTGGATGTGAATGCTCCATTGTGAAGCTCCTGCTCATGAAGCTGTTCCTTTTGGGCATGCTAGGCATGCTCGCTATAGAGCGGTCCATTGGCGTGGCCTCGGCGGTGATGAGCTGCTCCATGGTGGCCATGAAAACAGAAGCTGTGTCTTGGGCAGCCATGAGTGTTTATGGTGTAGATTCAGAATCCAGGTGTTAGTTGTGGAGCCCGAGTAGATTGGTTCGGGAAAAAGTAATGTGTGGGCATCGGCATGCCACGAGGACATGTTTCGGCGGTCTGTGGAAAACGTGGAGTGCGCAGAGCAAACGAGCTGTTAGAGCATTCAAGTTTAACATAAACAGACAGAGTAACAATAAGGCGACTGGTGAAACACGCTGATAACCAGTCAGTCAGTCATTGTAGGAAATACAGCAAGGCCAAGGAAAAAATATGGTGAGCAACGGATCTTTTTTTTTTACCGCGCCAATTTTTCGGGACAGCCAGGCTGAGCGGAGAATGGAGCACTGCAAGCCTCATGCAGGCTTAGTGTGCACTCGGAAACTTGGAAGAGAGTAGGGCGGGCGGTCTCACGACCATGATGTGGTACTCGTCGACACGTCGGGCAGAAAAGGAACAATGAAAGCGCGACAAGATCACGCCGCCTGCCTGGACAGGAATATCCGGCTGCCACGAACCCGTCGTGCCCCGGGCGGCCGCTGTGATGAGAAAAATTGCTGGTGCAATTTTCTCCACAACGAAAAGCTGCAGCCACTGGGGCCACTCAGCCTTGGAAGGAGCAAAGGCCCGTCATAGAGTACGCTGATTCAAAGCGCCACGCATTTTGCAACCGGGAAACATTTTGCAAGCAGGTGATTCTAGAGTCATGCAGATTCGCTAACGGTTGGTATCTTGAGGCTTCCGTGCAGGGAAGCCATGGGCAGGAGGCTGTAGAGAATCCTTTTACCGAACCGTGATTCGTTTACTCACTGTGTCGCAATTGGCAGTTTTGATAAGCGAGTGATCTAGAGTGAGATATGCAGGGAACTTGTGCGAATCTGTTACGCTAGCTTGTGATAGCTTGGCCAGGGGTTGTTCAATGCTATAGAGTTATCTGTATACTATTTAATGAAATCGTATCGTAGTGTTTTAGCCAGCTCTGGTAAAATAAAATCAAGGATGAATATACACGGTATCACTATGCTTTCAGGTATAGATACTGCACAAGTAAATTTTGATTTCACTTGGCTATGGGTATTAGCCAGGGGTAGATATATACTGTGATTGGCATTCAAGGCCGAGGTTATATAAACATGCCGTGGTGTTGAGGACCAAATGTCTTCTATTATCCGTCCAGTTACTCTTTGTTGCGCTTCATTCTCTTCCTAATAATCAATCATTTCTTCAGCCGTGAATGAATTTTCCAAAATCTGTACAGTCTATCGAATAAAGCTTGTTGCTCTCCCTTCACCTCACCTCGTATAAGTCTTCTGCAACAACTTCGCGATCGTGGTCAGCTGGATATTACTCGTACCCTCATAGATTGCACCAATCTTGCTATCCCTGAAGTATTTCTCGGCCAATCCCTCTCTCACGAAGCCCATACCACCCATCCACTCAACAGCCTGACCGGAAATCTTACCCGCTACCTGAGACGCGAGAAGTTTAGCCATAGCAGCATCTTGGACGAAGTCTTCACCGGCTTCCTTCTTACGAGCGGCGTTGTAGACGAGAGCGCGTGCGGAGCAGAGTTCCGTCCAGGCTTGTGCCATCTGGTGCTGCATGCCTTGGAATTCGCCGACGAGCTTGCCGAACTGCTTTCGGTCGTTCCAGACGTAGCTGATCTGCTATCAGCAAATAATTCCAACCGCTAGGCAGAGCACTCGTTCCGTTTGGTGTAAAATGGGGTCTGAAAGAGCAGAAACTCACCCAGCAGCATTCTCAAATGCTCCTAGCGCCAACCCAGTCATCTGCGCTGCAATACCAATCCGTCCCTCGTTTAGAAGACTGATTGCATATTTATACCCCTGACCCTCCTCGCCCAGCAGGTTCCCCTTAGGAATCTCGACATCGTCAAAGTTGAGGACGCACGTGCTGCTAGCCTTGATACCGAGTTTCTTCTCCTTTTTCGCAATCGAGAAGCCGGGCGTTCCTTTCTCGACTAAGAAGGCTGAGATGCCTTTGTAGCCCTTGCTTGGGTCAAGGTTGGCAAAAACGATGAAGAGGTTAGCTTCCATGCTGTTCGTTATCCACATCTTGCCTCCGTTGATCTTGTATCCAGTATCCGTCTTTGTGGCTTTGGTGGCAAGAGCAAAAGCGTCAGATCCTGAAACCGGCTCAGAAAGGCAGAAAGATCCTGTAGCAAAGTCAGTCTTACCACCCACAATCTCATTCCATGACCTCTAAAACTCACCAACTGTGTTCGTTGCCAACTTCGGCAACCATTCCTTCTTCAGCCGCTCGCTTGCATACTTTAGAATTGCTGTGTTACATAGCGTATTGTGGACATCTGCCATAACGCTCACGCTCGGATCTACCCTCGCTAGCTCCTCAATCGCAACAATCGCTGCGGTAAAGTTCATGCCAGCACCACCGTATTCCTCCGGAATCTCAATTCCCATAAGTCCCTGTTCAAATAACTGCTCGACGATTGCCGGGTCCATGCTTTCCGCTTCGTCCATGTCGCGGACTTTTGGTAAAATCACTTCTTGTGAGAATTTGGACACTTGGTCCGCCATTAACGATTCGGTTTCGGAGAGGTGGGTTATAGGTGTTGGAGGTAAGTCGGTGATGTCGACCGTTCGGCGTGGGTGAGTGGAAGAGAGACACCGTATCCTGTATGAAAAGCAGCGTCAGAATTGGAGTGTTTTGGAGATGTAATGGTCTGCGGGAAGGAAGATTTACTGCGGGGTTGCTTTGGGAATTACTGTTCGCGAAGTCCTAGAGGTGGAAGCAGCAGCACGTGCTAGTGGTCGTAGAGCTCTCGATATTGAAGCCATGTTTAGATATGCAATCTAAAGTGAAATGCTGAATATTGGAGTATTGGAATTTTAAAGTGCTGTAAACAGTTGTGAGTAGGGATGGCGGCGACGTCGCTTGGAAGCGGGTTACCGCATTATACCGAGGGTCAGCTTGGACCACTCAAAAAGAATAGCTGATGGCAACTCAATCTCTTTCCCCGAATTTCTGCAGGAGGTATGATCACATGCAAATGGCAAGTGAAGATTTGTACGCATCACCATTAAACCGGAGGCAAGCTAGCTTTCCTTCGAGACTCAAATTGATTTGTCATAATGCAAGTCCACATAGGAAGGACTACTAGATGTACTAAAGTTTGCCTTTAACAACCTTCTACAAATAAGGCCCTGCCTTCCCGGTGGCCGTCTAAAACTTGGAGGCGAGGCTGTGCGGTGAGAAAGCTGCTCACCTTCCCAGCAACATCATGAAAAGCAGCATTCGTATATGTAAGCCTGAAGAGCTTCAAGGGCTATTTATAATAATTATACTACTAGTAATAGAGCTCCAGAGCCATTTTAGGTGTTTTATAGTGCTGGTATAACTAGCGCGTCGTTTGCTATTCGCTGCTTCGGGCGCAGTGTTATCGATAAGGCCTGGCCAATAGGAGGCTCTTGTTTCAATCTCCATGATGAGAACTGCACAGGTGTTCCTGCACGGCCCTGAAACTGGCCCAAGCGTTGCACCTCAGCGGGTTAAGGGATAGCGTGTTGTGAAATTTCTTGTTATTTAAATATGACTATTCTTTGTAATTCTCTGGCTGTATTCTATAAGGTGTATATAAGTATAATGTTGTTTGAACCTGTGAAATCCTTCTAGTGACGTTATCCCTTGCACCGTCGTCGGCCGTGCAGATGTGGCCTGTGCGCGAAATCAGGAACATCAAAACCTCCACTAACAAAATATAGCCTAAGCTACGTACTAAATTTGAGTGCAGGTTCTGTCGCATTCCGCTCTATCAATCTGGGTTATGCTAGAAGGAATATATCGAGCGTGTAAGCTCTAAAGATTAATTGACGGCAGGCTATTTCGTTTGGTATTACTGCAGAATTTATGGGTTTGATTGGTTAAGCTCGGGCCACAGCTCTACGCACGATTTCAACGGTGCAAGGGATAGTAAATACAAAAAATTGCACGATGCTGAAATTTTCCTGAACAAGCGCTCTCATTGTTTAATTTCCAATTAACTCTCCACTACAACTGCGGCTAGCGCTCCACTCAGGCTCTGCATCTCCAAGGGTAGTCAGTACGAGTGTTATGTCTTCATTTTACGACTACATCAGGCGAGAATCTCATATGGGATGATCTCCCTTATCTGCATGCTTCTATTGTTAGCGACTCAGTCAATCAAGGCACGAGCACAGCAAGAAGGACGCATGCAAGCCTGTACGATTGGATTGTCTGTAAATGAGGATCCAAAGCTAGAGAAAGGAAAGGAGAAGAATAGCAGTGCCGCTCGAGGTTTTATGCGGCCCTCGAGTCACGTAACTGCAACTATCTACTGTTTTCTACCAGCGCCGTAACATTACCCCCCCCTCCGAAAAAAGCCTGCCCTCAGGCTTTGTATATCTATATTACGCCCATAGGGCATTCTTATCTTTATACTCTATAGGCAACCTATTATTCTTACTATGCTAGCATTCTATCCATTTATCTAAGTACTTTAGCGGTCTAAGTTTGTTAGGGTAATAGCTATAGAACTCTTATAACTTATAGGGACTACCTATAAAATTCTATATAGGGTACTAGGTAGGGTCTAGATTATATCCTTTCTAACTTATGCGGTACTTTAGTGTTCCCCTTATAAGTTTACAGGCTAGTATTTCTTTAATTTCCTATTTATTATTGCTATTAACTTAAATTGGTAGGGGCGGTTTATTCTTTTATCTAGGCAATAGGTTTTTTATAGTTTTTTATAGCTTATCCAGTAAGAATTTAGGGTGGACCTTAATTAAATCTAGGAGCTTTACTTTATATATATTACCTCTCTTCTTAAGAACCTTATATAGTCCTACTATTTAATAGTCTAGCTTATGGCTAGGCTATTCTATCTTTTAGTTCTTTATTATAACCTAGACCTTGTTACCTATAGTAAAGTCGGGCTTACGCCTATACTTATTTACCTACTATTCTATTAATTTTTAGGCATTTTCTAGGTTTATACAGGCTACTTTTTAGGCTTCTTTTAAGCGTTTAGCATAATGCCGTGCTTCCTTATAAGATAGTTTTTCGCATATAGTCTATGGCCCTTCTAGTCTTTCCTAGTTAAAGCTTATATAAGGTAAATACCCTATTTTTAGCTGGATAGGTGTAAATTCTATAAAGTTATAGGGTAGAGTAGCCTGGGCGTAGTCTATTAGAGGTAGTAGTTTAGCCTAATTATCCTAAAAGTAGTTAATAAAGGGTTGGAGTCTCTAGTCTAAATACTAGTTTATAATCTCCATCTAGCCATCTATTTAGGGGTAGTATACTATAAAAAGCTTTAGCTTAATGCCTAAGATCTAGGTAAACTCGTTCTAGAAAGCTAATATAAACTATGGCCTATAATCGGATATAATAGTATCTAGTAGTCCGTAAATTTAGTAGATATAGTAAATATATAGTTAGGCCGCCTCTTTAGTATTAATATTCTTATAATAAGGGATTAAAAATAGGCGCTTGCTAAAGCGGTTAACTATAACCATAGCCATATTATATCCGTTATAGTTTATAGATAGCTTATAGAAGTCTATAGAGATATACTGCTAGAGGTATTTTAGTATTAGAAGTAGTTTTAATAGTCCTAGTATAACGGAACCTTGTAGCAAGAACTACGGTGGGCTCGTTAATAGGCTGGGTATATAGGTATAAACAATAAGTCAACAATGTAATAATAACTGGTGGAGTGGTTGCCCAACAGATTAACTCCAATTGTATTCTGAGATTCACTATAAAGAGAGAACTATCTAGGTAGGGACTATGGTCCTTTAAATACACAACCTTACGCCTAAGAAATCCCTTCGCTCTATAAGGTATATATACTCTATTCACTCTATACAGATTACACAGATTATATAGATCACATTATATAACCTTAGCTACCATTCCTTGTCACATAGTTCCACCAGATCCATTCTAGACCGTACCTATATTAACTAACTAGCTTCCGCCAACTCTTCTCTAAGTAGTTATAATATTATACTTAAGCTGTCCATAACACTATCGCCCTTCTCTTTATCTTCGTCCTTAAAAATTCCTAACATCTCTAAGTCGTTTACTAGAGGTATAATATCCGTTTAATTAATCTGGTTAATATCCTTACTTATTATACCTAAAGCTTCTTCTTCTTCTTTAACTCTTTGTTATACGCGTACGGTCTCCTCCATACTATCACTAGGTAAGGTTATGCCGTCTCTGTGTTCTCGTTGCGCAAAAAAGGGGTTAATATGTGTTGCGTTGGTGAGTCCTTTGTTTTAACAACCCTCTTCCTATTTAGAGTGCACTAAAGCAAATATTCGGTTGTTGTACAACGTTCGCTCTATCTCTAACGCTAAGTATACACATCCTATAACTCTTAATAGTCTTCAAGTTCCCTAAGTAACTTATTATAGGGTCTCGCGTTTAATCTGCCGCTGTAAAGCTTAACGATAAGCTCTCCAGTGCCTTAGGCGAGCTTTAACATACTTATACTGCCCACAAAACATACTTATCTGCCTCTGCTCGTCTTCTTTATCTTAAGAAAGTGTATAAGAAGGTTTATTCTAAGGAGTGGAAACTTGTTTAACAGGGTTTAGCTAAGCTAGGTAATAAGAGAGTAGAGTTTCTAAAGAAGGAAACAACTCTAAGTAACGCAGTAGTTGCTCTTCCTGGGTCCCCCTTAGGTAACTTATCCTTTAGCAATCCTTTTTTAATATACCCTAACCTACTTTTTTCTGATACTTCTATACCTTTCCCATAGCATTCTCTAGGTTACTTAGTGGTTTCTAGGTAGTCTTACTATAGCCTATCTACTTTACTTTATACTATATTTCATTATCTATATCCTTATAACTAACAATCTTTAAAACTTACTACTTGTCTTCTTCCTGCCCTCTATATATGTCTGCCTTATAAACTAGTGGCTTAACATTCCTGTATGCTAGCTTTAGCATTGCGACATACTATATAGGGTAGATTCTCATTTTAGCTGGTAGGTTTAACTTATACGTGACCAATAAAATTCTTTCTATAACTTTAAAAGGTCCTAGTCTAACGTGGTCTAACTTCTTGCTTAGTTGTCAACTCTTAAAATTTTTGTATAGTAGCTATACTTTATCTCCCTCCTTAAGATCTGGTCCCTTAGATCTCTTAGTATTATAGTACTTTTTCATTCTTTCCTGTACTAGTTTAGCTGTTTCCTTAAGGTCTGCATAAAGATTTATTAACATCTCCATTCTTTGCTTAGCTATGCTACTTATTTTCTTTACTTAATATAGCAATAATAATAACCTTAGCTTATACCCGTAATTCGCCTTAAATAATAATATCCCTATTCTTTCTTATAGTATTGCATTATATATAAACTATATAACTGGTAGTAACAATACCCGATTATTTTATGCGTAATTAATATAGTACCTTAGATACTGTTCTAGTGTCTAGTTTAATCTTTCTGTCTATCTGTCCGTCTGTAGATAATACGCTGTTAAGGTTACTGCGCAAACTCCTTATTCCGCCAAGAATACCTCCTAGAATGCTACTATAAATCTTAGATCTCTATCTAATATAATCTTGCTTAGTACTCCGTGTCTTATAAACACTTCCTTAACATAGATTCTAGCGATATATTCTACTAACATTTCTTCTATACACGCTATAAAGTACCCCCACTTTATAAGCTTGTCCACTATCACCAAGATCGCATTATAATCTTGCCCTATAATAGGATCTTTTAACTTTAATAACTTAATAATAAAGTCCTATAATATAACTTCCTATAGTCTTTCTAGTGTCTTAATAGGTTATAGCCCTCCGTACGGCTTATGCCTTATTAGTTTATTTCTTTAGCAATCTAGATATTCTTTTATAACTTATCTCGCTAGTCCCTAAATTCCTTAAATAATATACTCCTCTTAAAGTCTTAACACTAAGCCTATAGCTCTATTATGTCCTTATATTAGTCCTTTGTAAAATAACTTAACAAACTCCTTTGCAATGGTCCTTAGAACATAGGTTACTTCTCTATTATTATACTGTTCCGTATCTAGATCCTCTATTTATACTTCTTAGATCTTCTATATCTAATTACTCTTAGGTAATTTATAGATCTGGCTCTCTTATATTGCTATTATCTTGGGATGATTATACCTAATCAACCTATCTTTGTCTTTTCGCAATATAGCCCCTAACAGTTTTTCATTATTTTATAGTTTAGCTTTCCTACTTAGAGCATCTGCTCATACATTGTCTATACCCTTAGTATACTAAATTTTAAAATGGTATTCCGTAAGCATTTCTACCTATCTAACCTGTCTTTAGTTAAGTTCCTTTATCATTAGGAATCCTATAAGGTTCTTATAGTCCATTTTAACTATAAATAGTTCCTTTATGCCTTGCAAGAATGCTCTCTATTCCTTAAGTACTGCAACTATACCTAATAACTCCTTATTGTAGATGTCGTAGTTTAGTTTTAGTAGTGTTATTTTTTAACTATAATACGCTACTAGATGCCATGCATTCTAGTGCTTCTATAGTAAATATGCTCCTAGTATAAAGTCTAATGCATCTGTCTTAACAACTATTTCTAACCCTAGTTGGTAGATCTTAAGGATTAATTCCTGGGTAAACAACTCCTTAAGTTGCTTAAACAACTTCCTTTACTCAGTTCCCTATACCCACAGCTCCTCCTTCTTTATTAGTCTTATAAATAGCTTAATGTTTTTTAACTACTGTGCTATAAACCTCCTATAGTAGTTGCAAAACCCTAGGAACAACCTTAACTGCGTAACATTCTCTGGTTCTTACCAACTAACTATAGCTTTAACTTTCTTTAGGTCCATACTAATTTTTCCTAGTTTAATAATAAATCCTATAAAATTGGTCTTTCTTATAAAGAACTCGTATTTCTTAATAGCTACTGGCATCTGTTTTTCTTATAGTCTCTTTAAGACCCACTTAATATATTCTCTGTGTTCTTCCTTACTTTCTAAGTAGATAATAATATTATTAAGGTATACTATAACAAATTTATTAAGGTATTTTCCTAACACACTATTAATCCGTTTCTGGAACGTTGCTGGTGCGTTTATAAGCCCAAACTGTATAACTAATAGCTTATATAGTCCTTCCTTTAACCTAAAGGCTGCCTTCTATTTATTACCTTCCTTAATTCTAATTTAATAGTATGCCTACCTTAAATCTATCTTTATAAAGATCTTTACGTTGCCTATCCTATCTTAGATTTCGCTAATTAAGGGTAAAGGATACCTATCCTTCCTAGTAATGCTGTTTAACTATCTATAGTCTATACACATCCTAAGTTTTCCGTTTTTCTTTAGGATGAATAGTACTAGATATCCTACTAATAACTATAACGGTCTAATATATCCCTTCTGTAAGTTCTCCTAGATAAACTCTTTAAGCGCTACTAACTCTATTTTAGTAAGCTTATAAATTAGAAAGAACCTTAAACTTATTTTTTTTTCTAATTCTATCTTATAGTCCCATACTATATATTCTAACAGCTTTTTACTTTCTAGTAACCATAACTTTTTTCTATACTTATAGTATCTCTTTAGTACATAACTTAAGCCTCACTTAGTCTCTTTATACGTTGCTCCAACTTAGTACTATACTAACTTGGTTTACTATCGTACTTTGCATTATTATATATCTCTACATCGGGAAAATATTCGCAGGATGAGATTCAAGTAGACTTTGATTTTCGCGTTTCGCGTAATTAACATGCAATTTAACCAACTCGACACGCAATTAACCAACTTAACACATAATTGACCAACTTGACACGTAATTTAACTAACTTAACATGCGATTAACTAACTTAACACGTAATTTAACTAACTTAATATGCAATTAACTAACTTAACACGCAATTTAACTAACTTAATATACAATTAACTAACTTAATACGCAATTTAACTAACTTAATATGCAATTAACTAACTTAACACACAATTTAACTAACTTAACATGCAATTTAACTAACTTAATATGCAATTAACTAACTTAACACGCAATTTAACTAACTTAATATACAATTAACTAACTTAATAACTTTAAAAGCTAACTATATATTTCTTAACACGCAATTAACCTACTTGGTAACTTTAAAAGTTAAATAATACGCAGTTAACCTATTTAACAACTTTAAAAGCTAACTGTATATTCCTTAACACGCAGTTAACCTACTTAGCAACTTTAAAAGGTAACTATATATTTCTTGACATGCAATTAAGGTAAAGTTATATACTATATATATTTAACTATTATATATTATCTAATATAATCTTATACAATCTTATATAGTTTTATTACTTGGAGGCTCTGCACAAGGCTCTGCACAAGGCTCTGCACGAGGCTCTACATGAAGCTCTACACGAAGCTCTACACGAAGCTCTACACGAAGCTCTATACGAAGCTCTACGTACAGAGGCTCTGCACAAGGCTCTGCGCGAAGCTCTGCGTACGGAGGCTCTACACGAAGCTCTGCATC
>Ga0307507_10007176_pt1 | contig 16431 bp, 22 predicted proteins | sample 7_EM_MG_FD_207223 | JGI IMG/M metagenome (GOLD analysis project Ga0307507, IMG submission 207223) | Populus trichocarpa ectomycorrhiza microbial communities from riparian zone in the Pacific Northwest, United States - 7_EM | ecosystem: Host-associated > Plants > Roots > Unclassified | place... | reverse complement strand
GTCGTGAGTCGGTGTTTGACTGCTAGACTGCTTCGTGGTGCAATTCGTCCATAGGTGTTGTGAGGTAATCCAATAGCTATCCCTGTCCCAACAATTGCTTGCCCTCTGGCAGGAACGTCGGTTCCTTTGATTGTGTACTGGTCGTGTCCTGCCGCTCTTCCTGTTCCCTTCGTAGGCACTCTGGCCTCAGTGGATAGCTTCTTAACTCTGACGCTCTGGTCATTGGCCGTCGGACCACTCTTGGCGGTGGGGCTATTCCGGGCCTGGATCTTGGAGAATCTGGTAATGAGATTCTCTTCCAGGGCTTTTTCTTCGGGTACCGGATATGCAAGGGGTGAACTGTTGAGACACCAAGTCGTACATCGTTCGCTGTTGAATGTGATCCTTTTGGCGTTCCAATCGATTGTTGGATTGTGTTCTCTTAACCATGGCATCCCGAGGATGACCTCATGGTTTTGGAGATTTGCCACTTGGAAGGTTGCCAATTCCCTATGGCTACTAATGTCCATAGGTACTTTCGTCATATGGGTAACGGGACCCGTAGCGCTTGGTTTTCCGTCCGCAAGGTAAATCTTCCTGGGGTATTTTGCTTTGATCATCTTGATCCCGTGTTTGTTGCAGACTTCTTTGTCTATGAAGTCTTCTGTTGCTCCTGAGTCAATCATGGCGTTGATAGTGACTGACTCGTTTTTGCCGTGTACTTGTATCTTGACCATAATGTGGTCATTATCGTTTTCGAGTGTATCTGTGTAGCTGAGTGCCGCGTAGTAGTTCTTCATGATGATGGGTTTTCGTTCGGGTCTGTCCCCCAGACCATCTCACCCTGGGGACAGTTGTCGTTTCCCGATTGTTCGGGTTCCTGTTCGACCTCGATTTCCCTAATCTTTGGTCTGGTTTGCCAAAGGGCGGTTTTCTTCGCGGGTTGCCAACTCCTGGCTTGTGCGTTGAATGATTTGGGTCCATCTTTTCTTGGGAAGTTCCTGGCTAAGTGTCCCGGTTGTGTGCACTTGAGGCATAGTTGTTCTCGTATCCTTCTTTGGAATTCTTCCCTCGAGATGTTGAATCTTGGTCGTTTCTGAGTCGCGTCCAGTTCCATGGGGTCGCCGTAGTTCTGATTGCCATTATTTGTGGGTCAGTATGTCCCGTCCGGGTTTCGTGGCGTGGTCGTTTCTCGCTGGATGTTTTTTGTTGATGGCGATCCTTGGATATACCTGACCGTTGCCAGCTTGGTCTCTTTCCTAATTGCCCATTGGGCTAGGGTTTCGAGGTCCTCGTATTCTTCACTGCTAGCTCCCTAGGTGTTATGCAATTCTGCGATCATTCCTCCTAGAAGCAGTTCTCCTCCAGTCGAGTCATCCAACTCGGCTTCGCTAGCCAGGAGGCCGAATTCGTTCCAGTATTCGGTGACTGATCGTTTGTCTTGTTTCATGTTTCTCAGTCTGATCCTGGTTTCTCCCTTGGCGTCGATTACGCCAAATTGCCTTTGTAATTCGGCTTTGAACCCTGCCCATTTCTCCCATGATGGGGTGATTTGTTCTTCTGCGTAAGGTGTGATTCAGCTTCCTGCGTCATCCCTTAAGAGGCGTGTTGCATAGAGGATTTTTTCCTCATCGTGGCCGTTCTGCCACCCTACTGTCCTGTAGTAGACTATGAGTTGGGCTAGCCATCCTCGTAGTTTGTGTCGTTCTCTTCGGTAAACCTCCGGTTCCTTGGCTTTGCGTTTCCTGGTTACTCCACTTAAGGACGTGATGATTTGTCTCATCTGTTTCGGGCTTAGGATCGGGGTTGTTTCTGAGGATGTAGCTCCTCCTTGTTCTGCTGTAGCCGCCATCGTGTTTCGTCGTGTCCTTCCTGCTTCTTCTGTTTCTTCTGATCCAATTGGTGATGGTGGCTCTGGTGTCGTAGGGCTCGGTGCCCTCTCTTCCGTTAAGGCCTTTTCAAGTCCTTCCCCTAGTGATGAAAGGTCGAGGTTTTCCGCTAGGGGGTCGATGTCGTTTTCGTTGTTGGTCTCCGTTTGGTCTGTTTGTTAGGTGCTGCTCGTTGAAGCAACCAAATGTTACAATCCTCTTCGCTCCGGGTACTACTTGCAGCAGGTAACCGATAGTTTCCTAACGATCACTTCTTCTTAGCCCAATAGCTGTTGCGATAGCTAAGTCCGTTGACTCCTATCTAGCAACGTTGATCGCTAGGCTCTTATAAGACAGTCGTGTCTTGATTCCCAGAAGTATGATAGATAAAGATCTTTGTATTGAAAGTATAGTGTATGAAAGAACTTAGATGGTTGCGTGAAGAACCCAAATCCCATGTCTTTTCTTTTTTTCTTTTTTTTTTTTTTTATCATGCGTTCATTGTTTTTAGGTACAGGAAGCTTCGTGCAGCGCTAGCTATGGAAAGAACAAAACCTATAAATCAAAACTTTCAACAAAAGAAACCATAAAACCTCGTCCTCTGCGATCTTACTGAAAGTACTTAGGCCAAAAACCATTTGCCCATCGTTCCGTAGAAACAAAAATTAAAGGAAAGCTCCAGCGCTAAAACTACTTCTCGTCCTAGGCGCTTCTTGCAAGGAAATTTTAAGCGAAGGAAAGTAAAAACATAAGTTACCCAAAGCAAGGCCAAAACACAAGGAACCTCCGTCGGGAAACCACGTTTCTAGTCTGGGGGAGAGGGGGTGGGGGGGGGGGGAGTAGTGGTCGGGGAGCATGTCCGGGGGGAACCCGGTTCTCGTGCCTGTGATGTACTCGCTTAGAGCTCGTATGAGGAGGGGGTCAGACCATGTTGTTGCATCGTGCGCCAGGGAGGAGACATCTTTCAGTAGGAGGTCTCGGGCCCGTTGGCGGGCGGGGCAGATTAGGATGGCGTGTTGAAAGGATTCTGGTCCTCTCTCGCACCGTGGACAGGTTGGGTCGGCGTCTTCGTCGGACCATGAGGGGTGGGCGGCCAGGTAGCTTTTTCCGGACCGCATTTGATGGATTCTGCCCGCCACAAACTTACCCAGCCCCATAAAAGGGTGTGGGGAGAGGGACGGGGGGTACTCGTAGTACGGGGGTGTAGGGTCGTCGGTGATCCAGTCCTGGACGAGCATGTTTCTAGCGCGGGCTCGGAGGGCTTGGTACGTCTTTCTCATGAGGTCTGGTGGGGGGATTTCTGTTCCTGGTGGAGGGGGGGCGTGAAATACAAGAGGGAGGCGCGTGAGGCCTTCTTGTAAGGGTAGGGTGAGGTGTGCTAGGGCGTCAACCGGGAGGTGTTTCCTTATTGGAGGAGAGGGGACCTTCGTGCGCCAGCTGAGGGGGAGGTAGACGGAGGAGAGGCCCACCGTGAGGTGCCTGGAGGCGTCCTGGGCTCTGAAGGAGGAGAGGGAGGGGAAGGATTGTGGGAGTCTGGCCGAGGCCAGATTGGCATTGGGGGGGGCGCAGGCGATTCTGAGGGCGGCCAGGCGCCTCCTGTATCTGCAGTAGGAGACAATGGGGGGGAGGCAGGCCTCACGGGCTAGGATGGAGGTGGGGGTGGAGTAGAAGTTGTTCGTGGTCCATCTCTGGACCCTGTGCCAGAAGCTGTTCATGCCTCTGAGTGCAGCGTAGTTAGGGGTGAGGAGGTCTGCACCATAAGTGAGCGTGGGGAGGAGGAGGCCACTGGCGATGCGGTGGCAGAGGAAAGGTTTGACGCCCGCTCCTGGTGAGGAGAGGCGTTTGACGAAGGAGAAGATTGCCTGGGCTAATGAGAGCCTGTGCCTGTAGTGGTGGGCCGTGTTGAAAGAGGGGGTGAACGAGTATCCCAGCCATCTGACCACTCGGGCGGGTCAAAAGAGGTGACCCTCTAGTTCGATGAGGGCATGTGAGGGAGGTGTCCTTCGGCTGGGGGTCCGCCAGTGGATGAGCTCAGTTTTGGGGACCGAGAAGGAGACGCCAATGTCCCGGTCCTTTGCTGTGATGGTGGAGAAGAGGTTCTGTAGGCGGCGTACATTGCCTCGGTAGGAGGGGGAGGCCACAGTGATGGAGAAGTCGTCAACGTATGAGACCATAAGGCCTCTGGGTATGGACATGTGCAGAGGGGCGACGTAGAGCAGGAATAAAAGGGGGGAGATGGGGGACCCTTGAGGGGTGCCTACCGACACCGGGGAAGAGATATTGGGGGAGCCTTGGAACACCAGGGTACAAGTTCTCTCCGACAGGAAGGAGGATACCCAGTCGACCATGTACGAGGGAACGCTGGAGGCCAGAAGCCTGGCTCTGAGGATGGAGGTGTTGACATTATCAAAGCCAGCTTTGATGTCTAGGAAGAGGGTGGAGACTTCCAGCCTGGGTCTCTGGAGAGTTTTAACTTCATGCAGGAGGGTGAGGCAGGCGTCGGACGAGCTGAGTCCTGGCAGGGAGCCGCACTGGTTCGAGTGGAGGAGGCCTTTTGACCTAGCGATGGCGGATAGTCTGACCGTCATTACCCATTCGAGGACTTTTGAGATAGTTTTGAGAAGGACGATGATGCGAAAGGAGGCTGGGGAGTCGTAGGAGGCCTTTCCAGGCTTGTCCAGGACCACCCCATTGGCGATCTTGAGGGAGGGCGGGTGGTAACCGAAGGCCACCAAGGGGGAGAGGAGCTCGAGTAGGATTGAGGGGTTGATGAGGTTGACCCTCTTCCATACGGAGTATGGAATTCCATCAGGGCCCGGGGCAGAGGAGGGGGAGGATCTGGAGAGGGCAAGTTTAATTTCTTCTTCAGTAAGGGGGTCGGCAGAGGGGTTTCTTTTCAGGCGTCCCCTATCGGGTAGGGGGTTCTTAGGGGGAAAGAAATGGTCCAGAAGCGCTTTGTTGATTGCGACTGGGTTTGAGGCGTCGGGGAGGGAAGGGAACCTAGGGGTCTTTCTTGGGGCGACTAGCTGCTTGGCCGTCCAGATGTTGTTTGGAGAGGTTTTTGCAAGGAAATCAGCCCAGTAGGAGGCTTTTGCTCTTTTGATGGCCTTGAAGTAGCCGAGCTTAGACTGTCTTGCTATGATGTAGGAGTCTGGGGTATGGGTTTTTTTTGCTTTTCGGGAGGCCTTTGTGAATTCCTTCCGCAGAGCGGTCAGGAGAGGCGTCCACCAAGCTTTGGACTTTGGGGATGGGCGTGATCGAGGCGCGGTGGTTTCAATTGCTGTTGTGAGTACGGACAGGGCGGAGGAGAACCATTGGTCGAGTTGGCCAGGGGATGGGGGGGAGGGGGGGGGAGGGACGAGCCAGTTCTTGAGTTTGTCCGTCAGTCCTGGCCAGTCCGCTTCTTCCCAACATGGTCTGGGTTTGTCGTTGTGCGGAGTGGAGGGGCGTAGGGAAATCCTAATGGGAGCGTGGTCCGACCCTGTTGAGGGGAGGGACGATGCATCCCAAGAGCGGAAGGCGGGGAACATATGTGGGTTGGCGAATGCAAGGTCGATGGTGCTGGGTCTATGGTTGCCCGAGAAGGGGAAACGAGTGTAGACTCCGGGGGTGTTGAGGAGGGTGAACCCTAAGTCTGAGGCTCGTTCAAAGTAGGGGGTGGACTCCTTTTCTTCCTTCGAGGAGAGGAGCCGGGAGGGGTCGGTTGCTGCATTATGGATGTTGAAATCGCCGGCAACTAGGTACGGGTGGTCCACGTCTAAAAAGGAAGACTCGGGGGAGACTGAATGGGGGAGTGGAGGGAGGGGTCTGGCATAGCCGTTGCTAATCGTAAAATGGTGGGAATTTGTGCCGAAGCATCCCTGGGGTGTGAAGATGTCCAATGTCATGAAGTCATCTGTTTCGGGGGGAAATGACGGTAGTACTGCGAACCTGCGCAGGAAGTTTAAAGATATGTAGCAGGCCACTCTGGGCCTACCGACAGGAGGAGCAAAAGACTTAAAACCTGAAAAACTAGGGAGGAAACCTTTCGAGGAGGGGGGGTCTTGGAGGAGAACCATGTCGGGGGGGCCTTCCGTCAGGGAGGAAAACAGGGATAGAAACACATCCCAGCTACCCAGGCTGTTGTGTTGAACGAGGGTGAGGTTATCCGCCGGAGCCAGTCCTTGGCGGGAAGCAAAGCAAAGGTTGTTAATCATTTCCGGGCAGGGCCCGATGGATTGGAGGGAGTCACTGGAGGCAAGCCCCGGCCAGTGGGTGCTGGCTTGGACCCGCTGGAGGGGGCGGGGGCGTCTCGGGTTTGTTGGGTGGGTCTCGGGGTGGAAAGGTCGATGGGGCGGGTTGCAGGGGCATCGGGAGTAGTGGGTGCCGGGCGGCCATCGTCGCCCACATCCATGGCTTCCTCACTGTCGGAGGAGGCGTCGGATAGTTCTTCGTCGGAAGGTGAGGGGCCTCGGGTTGATGTGGGGGGACTGGTCTAGCTTTGCATTTTCTGGAGAAGGCGTCATGATCGTCGCCGCAGTTTGGGCAGTGGGGAGGGGAGGTGGGGCAGCAGCCAGAAACGGCTCTGGTGTCCCCGCTTTTTGGGCAGGTTGGGTTCTGGCAGCGGTGCGCTGAGCGAGTATGGTGTAGTGCGCAATAGGGACAAGTTGGGTGCTTCTGGGTGCATCGGGGATGGGCGTGTCCGAAACGGTAGCAGTTAAGGTATTGGGTGTAGCGGTTAGCTTGAGTCGTTTTCTCGACCTTGAGCCGCTTTGAGAAGAGGCAGAGGGCGGGGAGGAGGATGGAAACGTCGTCGGGGTTAACGGAGACAACCACCGAAGTGGCCTGCTTGGATAGCCTAGCAGTTCGGTCCTTGTTAAGGTACCTGGCCGAGCCGATCGTGACTGCCTTGGCGTTATGGATGGAGTTTTTGATGAAGGTAAAGAGTTGTTCGTCGTCGTCAGGGAGGACGTCGGTTGGGATCGAGTGAATTGCCAGCTGTATAGCGGTTGGCGCCTGGGTAAACGTAAGCCAGGGGTTATCCCCGACAGGGAAGGATTGGTTGAGGCGGCGGGTGAGGGCATCGAAGTAGGGGGCGTAAGCCTCCGCTGGGGCGTTGGGGTTGGTGCCCGTAGAGGAGACAGCGCCTCGGTGGTTGACCTTTGCGATGAAACCTTTTGGGAGGAGGCAGTTGGAGTCGGTGAGGGTGGCAGCAGCTATGTCTGGGAAGGAGGCGGCTATGCGTTGGGCAAGGGCGTGGGGGGCGGGGTTGGATCTGGGAGCGAAGAAGCGTCTTGAGGCCTGTGGGAGGGATGCCGGGGGTTTTATCTCATTATCCCCGTCTCTCGCTACCTCTGTAGCCGAGGTCCCTTTCGTCTTCTTCTTCTTCTTTCCTGGGCCGGAGCCGGCCGCTTGCGCATAGGTGGGGGTAGTCGTGGTCCTCGGAGCATAGTCCGGGTGGAGGGTGGCTGGGGTGAAGGTGGACAGGTCATATTGATTGGCCCGGAACTGTTCCGCTTCCCAAGAGTGTGGGAAGGCCTTGGCGTACAGTTCGGGGTTGCCGAACATTTTCTTAAGTTTGGTGTCATAGAAAGGGCAGTGGATGGAGGGGTCGACATTTCCCTGGGGGTGGGACGGGGCCGGTCTGGCCAGTGGGGGGGCGTGAGAAGGGGCACGGGGCTGAGAGGGAGGGCCTTTCGGTTGAGGTGGAGGGGTGGGCTGACCTCCCGCAGGGAGGCGTAGCGCGGGGGCCGTGGGGGCCGTGGGGCGAGCGGTGGGGGCTGTGGTTGTCACACGATGCGACAGGTCGCGTAGGGCGGAGTGGAGTGGGCGGATGTCCTCGTGGGTGGGCAATTCGTTTGCTACCATGGAGGAGAGGTCGTGGACTTTGGTGTGGAGCTCCCGGTTTTCCTTGCGGAGTTCAGAGAGCTGGGTGTTGACGTTGTCTAGTTGGGTGGTGATGGCTACTATGCCAGAGACCGTGGCACAGAGGACGGAGAGGATGGATCCTTCGCCAGCGGTTATGGTTTGGAGTGCGTGAGGGGAGAGGTCTTGAACCAGGTCGGGGTTCAATTGTAGGTTGTTCCTAGTGTCTGAAAAGATTTCAGCTAGAAAGGCCAGAGGGGGTGACGGTTGTACCGAGGGAGAGGGGGAGGGGGGTTCCTGAAGGCGGGGGGTGTTGGCACGGGAGATGGCAGCTGCCAGGGCCTGGTTGCCTGGGGGGATGGGGGGGACCTCCATCAGGGGACGGAGAGGGGGGTTGAGCGAGGAGAGGTGTCCCGTAAGCAAAACGGGTTGTGCGTTTGAGTAGAATGTAGGGGGGGGTGGTAGAGGGCGAGGAGCTTGACCCAAATCCCATGTCCCGAGGGTGCCCTTATATAGGGGTTCTTCCCTCAACCCTAACCCTGCGTGACTCTTTCCCTCGCGTCACGCGACGTATGACTCAGAGTGAGTCATAGTGTGAAATCCAGCAACTGACTCGTCTGAGTCAGCTGCGCTGTATCTCGCAACCAATCAAAATCCCTAAAACAAGTCATGTGCCCTAACAGGGTCACATGCGTGGAACCCATGACTCATAACTATGAGTCATGTGCGAAATAAATAAACCACATGACCACAATCGTGCGTCATGTCAAAACCACATAACCACAATCGTGCGTTATGTCAAATATCAACCAATAATAATAACCCAATGACACGCTATTGCGTCGTCATGTGAAAACCTCTGAGTCAATTGATCTCATAGTGTGAAAGATAACAAACCGATGACTAATAACTATTAGTCATGTGAGAGCCAGCCTTGCTTAGTCACCGTTTGTGACACATGTTTCCTTGCCCGCATCCTCCTTCTCTTCAGCATAACTCTCAACATGCTCACGCAATAGCTCTTTGAAAGACTTATCAATAGAGATGTCTAATGGTTGAACAAGTCCAGTGCAGCCAGGCGGGATCATGCTAGGAATTATACAATGATTTCGTAGAGTGTTTAAGACCCTTTCTGTTTTATGAAACTCAGCAGCATCAATAGCTAGTAACCCTCCATCTTTCCAATCTTGAAGCTTAATAAGCTCCTCATCAATCCAGCGTAAGAAGAGTGCTTTGTTGTGGTATGCTGTAGGATTAAACTCAACGGTGACACGGTTGTCATATAGGGCTTCCTTATTTCTCCGTATTTGGGCTCCTGTTGCGGCATGGAAGATGAGCTCAGGCTTAATCTGGGATAGTCCATCTGCAAATACATAAAGTATTAATATAACTTATCTCTTATCCCACCCCACTTTTGTCTGTTTAGCCCAAACAGTCCTAGCTCCTTTCATCTCATAGGTTCTTCCATTGAGAAATTCAAATAGAATCGGAGTTTCATCCATATTGCATATCTGATTGAGCCTAAATTGCCCCATATTAGTGGTTAGATGGTCCCTCTCGATACCCTTCAGGGGTAAAGAGTTGCGACGATTAAAGCGGAGCCAGCTTAGAATATGTGCCTTAAATTCTTCGGGAACTTTAGAGGCTTTGTTGGTTGTGAACCGAATTGCAATATTATATCATTGAAGGAATCCATTAAACCACCCTGCCGAGAATCGAAAGAGATGTGTCGTATTGGGGTTTAACTGTGTTAGGAATACCAAGAATACCGACGTATAAAAAGTCACGCACAGACCCCTGCGTAACTGTCAGTCCTAGTACAAAAGATAGATCTCATTCAAGCTTAAGAGGATAGTCGCGTGCCTCCGACTATAAGGTCACGTGATCGATTCACAGCCACACCATAGTTATCATTAGTTAAAATATAATTATGCGACAAGTCATAAACATGACGGCGATAATAGCGCAAAGGCGTCTGAGAGATTTAAGTGTGTGTTCCCGTTTTAGGATGCCCATAGGGTAGGGACGAGAGTTCTCTAAGATGACGGACCAAATCAGAATAAACACTTAAGTAACATATCGCATAGCGGAGACCTCCGGGCCCGCTCAGAACCAGTCAGTACGAACATAGGATAGTGAGCGCAAATTGCTATTTGAGCGATTGCGACCACAAGTCAGTTCGGAAACCTGATGATGCGCAGAAGGTGACAGACCCTCGCGCATTGAATGGTCTGACGCCTCTGGAGTTGGCCGCTTCATATACGGTTAGGTGAAGAGAGATTACCACGTTGGCATTAATTGGCTGCGTGTACTCTAGACTGACCTATTATTTCACGGGACTGACACACCCTCACGATAATATGGTAGTCTACGTCTTGATAATGTGAGTATGGAGTCGAACAGTTGTAAGGGTCAAGAGGTGTTCGCACTTACGAGTTTAGCGAACTTTGTTCCGTCGATACTTAGTTAGTATGGTTAGGACATGTAGCCCGTGAACCCTCAGACGCGGAATATAAATATTGAAGTGCCTCCCTCGCTTAAAAAAGAATCATCAAGCACCGGAGAAGAGATTTTATTAATATAATAAGTTTAGAATTTCAAAACTATTATTTCCTCATTATCTTTATACAACGCGAGTAACTTAGTTACACTTTACTACGAGCCTTCCTAGACAAGATTCTTCAACTATAAAACCACTCGAGTATAAGGCCCAGCCCGGTATCATAGGTTACCATACCGGCTACCCCTAACACTATATTGATAGTTCTCCTTGTTACCAAGGCTCACTACACATGAATACAACTGTCACGACAAAGTATATAACCGAAAATATACATCAGACAGTCAGACACGACCTTTTCGAGAATCAAACACTACGAAGATATCTCGAACCATTACCACGCAGAGATCATCCCCTATATTCGCCTATCATACGCTACGGGGTTATTATCGAACAAGAACTAGCCGAAATCCAGATTCACTGGACCCCACAATATCTCTCTTACTATATAGACGACGGTCTTATAGCAGCAATCTCCACCGAATTGATTCGGACATTTCTGGAGACATACCAAGAAACCGAAGAAGACACAGACGAAGAGTGGAATACCCCCTACCCACCTTCGAAATCCAAATATCACTACGAAATACCAGCTATTTGGACATATAGTCGGATGAATTGTCTAAACCAAGACAATTCACTCTACCGCTGCCGGTAAAATAGGCAGACGAACGAAGACAAGCTGGAAACAATTTCCTTTGTGAAAGAAATCTTTCACACCTTTGGAGACGATCAGTGGATCTACGAAATCTACGAGCAAGACATTCTCGAGTTTGATATCCCAAACCCATCAACTTAAAAGACATACCCAATGTCCCTTTTTCCCCGAATCACAAGTGGAGATCCAATGGACATATCCGGTGGCGAACCGGCACACCCGTTGGAAAGCATTACCGAGGCCTCAGTAATCTCTAGCAATGAAGGACCAATCCATTCGGATAAAGCACCAAGGAGGATGGGCTCCCCATACCCACCAGGACATCCACGAGGGATAGCTGCAAGAATAAAAGACTTGGGCTCCGGCAGACGACAAGGATCACCAAAGCCGAGAGACGATAATGCCTTCCTAAAAGCCCTAGCGGCAAGAGCAGGACAAGCGATGAGACACCTCGACGGAAAAATAGCAACAAACCAAGTAAAACTTGGGGATTTGGACGAACGAGTACAAGGACTTGTACACGAAATCCAGGACACCCGACAAGAGGTCAAGGACGGAAAGCAACTTGATGCGGAAAAGCTGATAGCCTTCGAGGGAATAATCGTTGCGGTCGAAAATGCGATGCAAACCCGACAGGAGGAAATATCTAGACTAGCCCTTGAGCTAGATCATGCGAGGAAGCAGCAACAGGAGGCAAATGAGCGACAGAGTCGTCATGAAGTAGTAAGTTTCCAACTACATGCTAACATAATGGGACAGTTCGACACTTGAGCAAATAGGGCAGACGCCCTAGAGCAAGAAGTAATCAGACTAAGGGCTCAATATGCAGCAGACGTTGCCACCCTGCAGCAAGTGGTTAACGGACATGCTGAAACTCAAAACAAATAACCGAGGAGTTGTTCGCCCAAATGACCAATATAATGCAAAGACTGGCCACTTTCCAACCAACTCCTACCACTACTACCCCGGCACCACTGCCAACGCAAGTTCCTGCAGCCCTACAAGTCGCTACGAACCCTGATCGAGTACCACGATGGGCACAAGAGAGACAAGAGCAAAATGCAAGGGAACCTGACAGGCAAGACAAAGGGAAGCAGCGAAAAGGAGAGCCACCAAGGTCGGGAAACCAGGAAGGTGGAAACCAAGGTCCCCCGCCCCCTCCACAAGACAATAACCCCAATCCCAGCGATGATGGATCAGACCAAGGTGGAGGAGGAGGAGGAGGGGGTAACCCAGGCTGGCGGCCAGACAGAGGAGAGCCTATCGACCGACAAGTCGCAATGATGGCTCAGGCGATAGGAATAGCCATCGCGAACAGTGGCAAACGACAGGCTGACGCCCCACTCCCGTTCAAAAACCGCAAGGACCAAAATATTAAACCGTGCTTACTTCAATGCGAGGACTACTTCAAAAGAAACCCTAGCCAGTGGAGATCGGATCAGGACCGAATCAAATATGCGCTAGGGAGAATCGAAGTAGAAGACGTGTCGGCATTTGCATTTACCTATCGAAATAAGATGACAGGAGAATTAGGCCATCTGAAGATCGAGGGCTACGAGTTTTGGGAGGCATTTAGAGGACAGTGCATCTTATGATTCGCACTCACACATGAGGGAGAAAGATCCCTAGCATTAATGACAAAAGTTACCTACAAAGGCAACATTGACCGCTACCTCCTCGAAATAGAAAACAACAACACCCACGTGGGAATGAGTGGAGTCGCATGGCGACAAATGGTAGAAAGACATATCCCGAAAGACGCACTACGGCGACTATCAACTGAGGAATCCACAACAGATAGTGCCTGGATCACATCACTAAGGACAGTCTGCAGGCGAGAAGAAATATTTGTGGAACAACTTGCCCTGCAGCACGGTGGTCCCAGTGGTTCCCGAAACGAGTCAGGAGGGAAAAGATAGAGAGAAGAAAGGGCTGTCACAAAGTATAGGAAACAAAGAAAGCAATATTCAGCCAAAGAAAAGGCGGCCTACAAAATAAAAATAGATGCCGAAAGGAAAGGAAAGGGCCCAGCACCAATACAGGGAAAAATAGAACATACAGATGGGAACAAAGCCCACGGGGGGATCAAGGACCAAGTAGTCCAAGATCGGAAAAGGGCACAACAGTGTACCCGTTGTGGAATGAATAACCACAAATGGGCAAACGGTAGGAAAACAATCCAAGTATCTACGATCGGTCTGCAATCAAAGAAACAGTTTGGTCAAAGACCACGGCACCCTAATTGCCGGCAATGGAAAGCTGGCCCTATAACTCCCTTTCAACAAACCTAAACCTCGACGGTGACCAGAGAAAGATCACCTGAAGGGACACCCGTGTCAATCAAATTGAGAGACCCTTGGCATGGGATTTTAGCGATATGGAGTTAACATGAGTTACTCCCGGCACCAATGGCGATGGCACTCGGGTACTCGGAGGATGCCCTCCCTCCAAAATCAAAATCAAAAATGAGAGACTCCGACAAGTAGATTGGACGTCATCCTGAAGGCAAAAGAGAACAAAGCGGAGCGAACTGGGGAAAGTATCATCCGGTACCCGGATGAAGAAAAAGAGTTAGGATGGCAATAAGTAAAAGACACTTAGTATGACCAGTCCAACGAGGACCCCAAGGAAAGGTTCATACTAGTGGCAACTAGCAGAACAAGGAATCGCTTCTCGAGAGCAGGCCCCGAGACTCTTATACCCAGACCGATGACGTGAGTGACAGGACACCTACGTCGAAGTACCTCTATGCTGTCCAACGAATACAAGGTCTGGCTAAAAGATAAGTTTTGAGTTCGTGGATCTGGCTTAGAATCCCGTTATGCCTGAACTATGCTACTAGAAATCTTGCTAGCAGCTAGTCAGAGAAATGGCACACCAGAGGTTATGGGAATTCCTTGGCAGGAAATAAAGCCCGCTAGTAGTGGGCTGCCCGATAACCAAAAGAAGAAACGTTTTTAAGTTTGGCTGAGGAGACCTCATGGGTCGAAACTATGCGGGCATAGTAACAAACCCCGGTTACCTACACCCAAAAAGCACGATAAACGATAAACGAAAACGCAAAGACGCTCTGCCACTTGGCAAACGACTTAGGACTCAGGTCCCAAAACCCTCACACTACGAATGACCGGAAGGGCCCGCATTTATTGAAGCAGCCGGAAAGCGAATAGGCATCCGGGTACTACTAGACTCAGGATCAAACATCTTTCTGATCAGCAAAGAATTAGTCAAACACTTCGACATACCTTACGAGACTTGCCAAAAAGCGCTAAACATTCTAGCTTTCGACGGCGAAGTTAATTCATCAGGAGGAAAACACTTTACACATCCTATCACCCTGGAAATAGGAAATAATGGCCACCGCACAAGCATATCTTGTGAAGTAGCCACGGCAGGAAAATATGACCTCATCATCCCATTTGGATGGTGGCACAAGGAACACCCTATAGCTAATATCGACGAGCCCCAAAATTGGACATTTATCGAACGGTGCTGTCTGGGACACATCGAAGATGAAGGAATAGGAGGAATGTTTGAATGGGACGAAACGGTAGCTTTTGACGAGGAGGCTCAGTATGTTGGCAGGATATGTCGACAAGAAGACCCAAACCAAGTGTTGCTGGATAAAATACCACAATACCACGAGGACTATCACAAACTATTTCTTACAGCAACGGCAGAGAGTTTAGCAGAGCGAAGAACGTTCGATCATGCGATAGACCTAAAACTAGGGGCCGAACCTCCCTGGGTACCAATCCACCCTATGTCAGCATACCAGCTAGACACACTGGACAAATACCTAAAGGAAATGCTGAAACAAGGAAAGATTGTCCACAGTCAATCACCCGCAGGAGCACCAATCCTATTCGTCCCAAAACCAGACGGAAAGTTACGACTATGTGTTGACTACCGAAACCTCAATAAACTCACGATTCTAAACAAGTACCCACTACCATTAATGGGGGAACTAAAAGGCTGAGTAGCAGGAGCTAAAATATTTACCAAGCTGGACTTGAAAGACGGATACCACCAGTTAAGGATACAGGAAGGAGACGAATGGAAAACCGCATTCAGAACCCGATACGGTCACTTCGAATACAAAGTCATGACATTTGGACTCGTCAACGCTACCGCCACATTCCAAGCAATGATGAACAAAATCCTACGAGAATTTCTTGATCACGGAATAGTTGTTTACCTGGAGGATATCTTGATATACTCGGAAAATGAAGAAGAACACATTGAATTGGTTAAAAAGGTCCTGGCCAAGCTAGAAGAGCACCAACTGGCAGTATCGGTAACCAAATCGGTTTTCCATGTTGAATCTGTCGAGTTCCTAGGATATATAGTGGGAATCGCCGGAGTCACAATGAGCGAAAGAAAAGTCGAATCAGCAATGCACTGGAGAGCCCCACGGTCAGAAAAAGAAGCACAGATTTTCATCGGCTTTGCAAATTTTTACCGACGGTTCATCAAAGACTTCTCAAAAATATGCACACCTATAACAGAGACGTTGAAGGGCGACAAAACCAGATTTCACTGCGGCCCGAAGCAGGACGAAGCGTTCACAAAACTCACGAGGCGATTTGTTACGGCCCATATTTTGGAACAGTTCTACCCTGATAGAGAAATGGTAGTGGAAACAGACGCGAGTGACTTCGCACTCGGATATGTACTATCCCAATTCAAGGACAAAAGGCTACACCCGGTAGCATTCCACTCCAGAAAGCTGAATCCCGCGGAGAGAAACTACGCAATTCACGACAAAGAACTACTTGCAATCCTGGAAGCTTTTAAGGAATGGAACCACTACCTGGTAGGAGCATATAAACCTGTGACGGTATACACTAGCCACCAGAACCTGCAAAATTTCCTCACAACAAAAGTCTGGAATCAGAGGCAAATCAGGTGGGTACAGAGATTGGCAGATTACCATTTCAAGATCGTATACCGCCCGGGGCAAAGAGGAGGAAAACCAGATACACTGAGCCGACGGCCGGAGTACTGTCCTGAGGAGGGAGCTAAGCATAGCGAACACTCAATATTGAAACCTGAACACTTGCAAATATCACTCATCCACGAAGATGACGAGGACGAAGGATACATTTCAGAACCTGAACCCACGATAAAAAACAGAATCAGGGTTAAGCCACTGTCAAGCAAAGTGTCACAAACGGTGACTAAGCAAGGCAGACTCTCACATGACTAATAGTTATTAGTCATCGGTTTGTTATCTTTCACACTATGAGATCAGTTGACTCATAGGCTTTCACATGACGACGCAATAGCGTGTCATTGGTTTATTGTTATTGGTTGACGTTTGACATGACGCAGGATTGTGGTCATGTGGTTTATGTATTTCGCACATGACTCATAGTTATGAGTCATGGGTTTCGCGCATGTGACCCCATTAGGGCACATGACTTGTTTTATGAGTTTTTGATTGGTTGCGAGATAAGGCGCAGCTGACTCGGACGAGTCAGCTGATGGATTTCACACTATGACTCACTATGAGTCATGAG
>Ga0307507_10007175_pt1 | contig 16431 bp, 26 predicted proteins | sample 7_EM_MG_FD_207223 | JGI IMG/M metagenome (GOLD analysis project Ga0307507, IMG submission 207223) | Populus trichocarpa ectomycorrhiza microbial communities from riparian zone in the Pacific Northwest, United States - 7_EM | ecosystem: Host-associated > Plants > Roots > Unclassified | place... | reverse complement strand
GAACTGAAAATCTATGTACATATCCAGTAGATATAAGAAAACTTCCATCTAAAATTTTAGAGAAAAAAAATCAATACTTAGTATACAATCCCTTTGCATCTAGAACAGCAGCCACTCTCCTAGGGTGTTACAATCTTCTCCTGTCCGGGTGATACTTGCAGCAGGTAACCGAGAGTTTGCTAACGATCACTTCTCTTAGCCTGATAGCTGTTGTGATAGCTAAGTCCTCAGACTCCTATCCAGCAACGTCGATCGCTCGGCTCTTATTAGGCAGTCGTGTGTATGGTCCTGAAAGTGGAGTTGATAATAGGTCATTTGTATTGAAGGTAAAGTGTATGAAAGAACTTAGATGGTTGCGTGAAGAACACAAATCCCAAGCTTTTTCTTCTTCTTCATTTTTTTCAGTGGTATTATTTTTAAGGTACAAAACATGCATGAAGCTGTAAGCTATGGCAACGAGAAACCTATAAAGGAAGGCAAAAACCAACGCAAAGACCTCCTGGCGGCAGGGAAAAAGCCATGAACCCAAGTCCCTCTAGTGTGGGACCAACTGCACACCAGCCACATAAAATAAGAAATCCAACCTGGGCTGGCTAACGCGGGCAAGCAAGGAAATCAAATAAACACATGGGGAGGAATCAACAGGAAAACCCTTGCCGATGACACCAACATGTAAAATAATAGTTATAACCAGTAATGGAACTCAAAGTAACAACAATAAAGGAAGAACAATGGGGAAGCGGGGGGCAACAAAAACAACGTGCCTGTGCTAGAATAACTTCAGAGCCATAGGGCATTGACATCTGCCACCCAGAGAGTGCAATACGACCACTAAGCGTAACCGGGGGCTACTCTTATGGAGAAGCTGCGGGAAGGCGAAATAGCAGTAGGGTGCCCGCCAAGTGAGTGGATGATGGCTGGAACCGAGTAACGGGAGGAGACCAGAGGGAGAGGAGGAGGGGTTCACTTAATAACTATGGAAAATATTGGTAACTATGTGGGTGTCTGACTAGGCAGCCTTTAGAGGTATTGAAGATAATTGACAAATCAACCGTGGCCTGTTGAAAGGTTTTCTTCTACTGCGAACTGTAGTGTAAGCCGTCTGTAACATGGGCGAGACGGTGTTGCCCACCTTGCTAGTCCAAAGCGAGGCAGTGAAAACAGAAGCGAAAAGAGGGGGAGAGAGCGCCAAACGACCCCTAGGAATAGGGATGCCGCAGCCCCAGAACATCATTAGTGAAGTAAGGCAGGAGGCAGGGGGTGCAGCTCATTGAGAGTGTGAGTTCAGATGAGTGAGAGTGCGGTGGTGGTGGAGGTTGACGATTAATGCTCATGGTGTTCAGATTTCAATCACTTGAGGTGGAGAGGGGATCGATTGTGACCCAAATCCCAGGCCTTTTTTTTTTTCTTTTTGTTCTTTTTTATCAGGCGTTCCTTGTTTTTAGGGACAAGAAGCTTCATGCAGCGGTAGCTAGAAAGAACAAAACCTATAAATCAAAACAAATAAACAAAATAAACCCAATACCTTTTCCTCCTCGGTAGCTGAAAGTCTTTGAGGCTGAAACCATGCGCCTATTCTTCCCAAAGGAAATACAATATAAGGAAGACTTAACACGAAAACCGAAGGTTTTACGTGTTTTTTGCCAGGGAAGGCACATGAGGAGAAGCCTCAAACAACCAAAAACGTATAGGAAAGCTAAAACTTCTGCATGGGACCTGGTTTTGTTCTCAGGTCCGGGAGGAAGGGGAGGGGGTGCGGAAGTTGTTGGGGATCATGTGTGATGGGAACTCGATTTTTGTGTCCGTGATGTATTCGCCTAAGGCTCGGATGTGGTGGGGTTCAGGCGATAGCGTGGCGTCCCGCCGGAGGGAGGACAGCGTTTTCAGCAGGACGTTGCGGGTCCTTGTGCGGGTGGGACAGGTGAGGATGGCGTGTTGAAACGATTCTGGCTCAATTCTGCAGCGGGGGCAGGTTGTGTCTGGGTTTTCGTCAAACTAGAACGGCTGGGTGGCTAGGTAACCTTTTCCTGGTCACATTTGGTGGATCCTCCCTGCTACGAACTTCGCCAACCCCATGAAGGGATGTGGGGAGAAGGAGGGGGGGTAGTGGTGGCGTGGGGGATTGCGTGCATCGGCAGCGCAGTATTGGAGGAGCATGTTTCTAGTTCGGATCTGGAGGGGCTGGTGGGCATTTTTCATGAGCACCGGGAGGGGATGTTCGTTCTGGGCGCGGGGGCGGCATGCAAAACCAGGGGGAAGCGCATGAGGCCTTCTTGCAGGGGCAAGGTGAGGCGTGCCAGGGCGTCGATTGGAAGGTGTTTTCTTAGTGGCGGGGAGGGGACTTTTGTCCGCCAGTCAAAGGGGACTTAGACAGAGGGTAGGGCTCTGGTGAGGTACCTGGACGAGTCCTGGGCCCTAAAGGCGGAGAGGGAGGAGATGGATGGTGGGAGTCTGGCTGAGGCTGGGATGGGGTCTAGCGGGGCGCAGGCGATCCTGAGGGTGGCCAGGCGCCTCCTGTATCTCCAGTAGGAGATGATGGGGGGAAGGCAGGCCTCCTGGGACAGGATGGAGGTAGGGGTGGAGGAAGGACTGTTGGTTGTACATCTCGGGACCCTGTGCCAGAAGCTATTCACGCTTCTGAGGGCGGAGGAGTTAGGGGTGAGGAGGTCGGCTCTGTAGGTGAGTATAGGTAGGAGGAGGCTATGGGCAATGCAATGGCATAGGAAGGGTCTAACAGCCACCCCTGGGAAAGAGAGGCGCTTGACCAAGGAGAAGATTGCTTGGGTCCGGGAAAGCCTGTGCCAGAAGTGGTGGGTGATGGTAAGGACCGGGGTGAACACGGATCCCAACCACCTAACAACGTTGGAGGAGTGGAAGCGGGGTCCTTCCAGTTCAATGGGGGCTGTTGAGAAGGGGGTCCATTGCCTGGTGGTTTGCCAGTGGATGAGCTCGGTCTCGGGGACCGAGAAGGACACGCCTATGTCTTGGCCGCTTGCAGCGATAGTGGAGAATAGTCTGTGTAGTTGGCGTATGTTGCCCCTATGGGAGGGGGAGGCCACCGTGAGCGAGAAGTTGTTTACGTACAAGATCATGAGACCTTGACGTATGGACATCTGTAGGGGGGTGACGTATAAAAGGAAGAGAAGGGGGGTGATAGGCGATCCCTGGAGGGTGCTCAGAGAAACCGGGAAGGGGAGGTTTGGGAAGCCTTAAAAGAGCATTGTGCAGGTTCTTTCCGACAGGAAAGACAAGACCCAGTCGACCATGTAGTAGGGAATGCCGGAGGGCAAAAGGCTAACCCCCAGGGTGGAGGCATTGACATTGTCGAACCCCGCCTTGAGGTCTAGGAAGAGGTTGGAGACTTTCAGGGTAGGTCCCTTGAGGGCCCTCCTCTCATCAGTGAGAGCGAGGCAGGCGTCGGAGGAGCTGAGGCCCGGCAGAGAGCCCCATTGATTTGTGTGGAGAAGGCCTTTCGATCTTGTGATGGCGGACAGTGTGACCGTCATCACCCGGTCAAGGATTTTTCATATCGTCTTGAGAAGGACTATGATGCCGAAGGTGGAGGAGGAGTCGTAGGAGTGCTTGCCAGACTTGTCCAGAACAACTCTGTTGACGGTTTTTAGCCAGGGGGCCTGGTATCCGAAGGCCACCAGAGGCGAGCGGAGTTCCAGGATGATTGTGGAGTGGATAAGAATGACCCTTTGGCATATGGAGTAGCGGATCCCATCGGGGCAAGGGACGAGGAGGGAGAGGACTTTGAGAGGGGGAGTCTAATCCTCTCCTGAGAGAGGGGAACAGCCGAGGGGTTCCTTGTCAGGCGACCTCTTCCGGGCAGGGGGTCCTAGGGGAAGAAAGTGGTCTCGCAGCGCCTGGTTGATCGCAACCAGGTCTGAGTGGCCAGGGAGGGCGTGGAGTCTGGGGGTCTCTCTTGGGGCGACCAGTTGTTTGGCAGTCCAGATGTTGTTCGGGGAGGTTTTGGTGCGGAAATCAGCCCAGTAGGAGGCCTTAGCTCTTTTTCTGGCTTTGAAGTAGCCGAGCTTGGATTCTCTCACCGTGCGGAAAGCATCGAGGTTTGGTGTCTCTTGGCTCAACAGGTGGTCTTCATGAATTCCTTCCAGAGGGTGGTGAGGAGGGGGGTCCACCCAGGCATGGACCTTGGGGTGGGGCGTGAGTGGGGTGCAGAGGCTTTGATTAATGCCGTGAGGGTGGAGATGACGGAGGAGAAACACTAGTTGAGTTGGTGAGGGCATGGGGGCATCAAGGGGGGATGGGACCAGCCAGTCTTTGAGCCTATTCGTGCGGGCTGGCCAGTCAGCTTCCTGCTAGCATGGTCTGGGCTTATCCTTGTAGGGGGAGGGAGGACTGAGGGAGATCACAATGGGGGTATGGTCGGACCCGTTGAGGGGCGGGAGCATCCGTCCCACAAGTGGAAGGCAGAAAAAATATACAGATTGGCGAAGGGCAAATCAATGGCACTTGCCCTGTGTGTACCTGGGAAGGAAAATCGGGTGTACAGGCCAGGGGTTTTGAGGAGGGTGAAGCCTAAGTCAGCTGCTTAGTTAAAGTAAGGGGAGGACTCCCTTTCCTCCATCCAGGAGATGAGTCTAGTGGGGTAGGTTGCTGTGTTGTGGATGTTGAAGTCCGCTGCGACCAGGTCTGGGTATTCGATGTCCAAAAGGGACGACTCAGGGGAAACTCAAGGAGGGACAGGGGGCGGTGGTCTGGTGTAGGAGTTGCCAATCCTGAAATGGGAGAACCTTGAGGCAAAGCAATTCTTTTATGTGAAAATATCTAATGTGATAAAGTCGTCGCTCTCAGGGGGAAACAATGCTAGTACGCGAATTTTTGCAGAAACTTTTGGGATGCGTAGCAGGCCACTCTGGGCCTTGTAACAGGAGGGGCGAAATATTTGAGGCCCGAAAAGTTGAGGAGAACTCCTTTCGAAAAGTGGGGGTCTTGTACAAGAATGACGTCGATAGGGGGGCCTTCCGCAAGGGAGGAAAAAAGGGAAATAAAGAGGTCCCAGCTACCCAGGCTGTTGTGTTGAACCAGGGGGTAGGAGGTCGCCAGAGCCAGTCCTTGGCGGGAGGTGGTAGGGAGGTTTTGAATTTTTACCAGGACAAACCTGTGGGTTGCAGGGCTTACTAGCGGCAAGGCTGGGCTAGTGGGTCCTAGCTGGGGCCCACTTGGGGGGGCTGGGGCTTCTCTAGACTGGTGGAGGGGTCTGGGGGTGGAAATGGCGATGGGATCTGCTGGAGGGGCTTTGGGAGTACCGGGTGCCGGGTGGCCATCATCGCCCATATCGATGGCTTCTTCACTGTCGCAGTAGGCTTGAGATAGTTTTTCATCAGAAGGTGGGGGGGCTTCCGCTTGAGGAGGAGGGAGTGGTCTTGTCCTGCATTCTTTGGAGAAGGCATTGTGGTCATCACCACAGTTTGGGCAGTGGAGGAGGGAGGGGGGGCAGCAGCAGGGGACGGGCTTTGACTCGCCGCCCTTGGGGCAGGTGTGGCTTTGGCACCTGTGCGCTGTGTGAGTAGGATGAAGCGCACAGTAGCCGCAGGTAGGGTGTTTCTGGAGGCATCGGGCAGAGGCGGGTTCCTGAGAGGCTTGAGACTCCGAATCCTGAATGGATCTCGAACCCTTTAAATACAAATAAATCCTAAACAATATCCTGTCCAAATGAGAATGCTAAGCTACGCTAAGGTAGTAGCGAAAACAACCAAGTCCTAAAACAATAGTGTAGATGCGACAGGATATAACAAATAAAACAAGTAATGAAATCAAACAAGTAAGAGATCACTACTAATGTACTAAACCAGTAATACATAGTAGGAAGCATAGGGTTTCCCAATTGGGTACAAGGAACGAAAGGTAGTAATAAGTGAACTAAGGAAAGTACTACCTAATAGTAAACTTAAAACAATAGGGAAGGTACAAGTTAAGGAATGATTCGTTACTGGGAACTGCTGATAGGCAATATCCAACGTCATGTTTATGAGTAGTAGCGACAAAAGTAGATTCTGTTACGAGTTCGGTACTTCTTAAGGGACCTGGGCACGCCAATCGTGACCGCTTTGGCGTGGTAGATGGACTTTTGGAGGAGGTTGAAGAGTTGGTCGTCGATGGCTGGGAGGATCTGGGTTGGGATCGAGTGAATTGCCAACTGTATAGAGGTTGGTGCCTGGGTAAACATAAGCCAAGGATTTTCCCTGATGGGGAAGGACTGGTTGAGGCAGTGGGTGAGCGCATCGAATCATGGGGTCTAGGACTCTGCGGGGGTGTTAGGGTCAGTGCAGGTGAGGGAGCCAGCTCCTCGGTTGTTGACTTAGGCGATAAAGCCCTTGAGGAGTAGGGAGTTGGAGTTGGATCGGGTGGCAGCAGCGATGTTGGGCAAGGTGGCAGCTAGGCATTGTGCAAGGGCCTGGGGAGCGGGGTTGGTTCTGGTGGCGAAGAAGCGTCTTGAGGCCAAGAGGAGGGACCGTGTGGCCTTTAGAAGCATATCCCCATCCCTCACAACCTCTGTAGCGGAGGCTTTCTTTGTTTTCATTTTCTTGGAACCTGGGCCGGCCCCGGCTGCTTGGGAATAAGTGTGGGTGGTTTTCGGAGCATACTCTGGGTGGAGGATGGCCGTGGTAAAGGCGGACAGGTCATATTGTCCGGCACGAAACTGCTCCCCCTCCGAAGAGTGTGACGAGGCCTTGCTGTACAGTTCAGGGTTGCCGAACATTGTCCTAAGGGTGGTGTCGTAACAAGGGCACTGGACAGAGGGGTCGAGTGTGTTACGAGGAGGGGGGAGGAGGTTTGGCCAATGGTGGAGGGTGGGAGAGGGCCCAGGTGGGGGGTGAGGGGGGCCTCGTGGTATAGCTGAGAGGGGGGGAGGATGACCTCCGGCAGGGAGAGGGTGTGGTGGTGCAGTGGGGGCTGTCGGGCGAGCAGTGGACTGAAGTGGGCAGATGTCCTCGTGGGTAGGTAATTCGTTGGCCACCATGGCGGAGAGGTTGTGGACTTTGGTGCGGACCTCGCGGTTTTCTTTCCGGATTTCGACCAGTTCGTTGGTGACAATATCGAGCTGGCTGCTGATGGCCACTATGCCAGAGACGGTGGCACAGAGAATGGAAATAGTGGAGTCTTCACTAGTTGTGATGGTTTGGAGGGCGTGGGGGGGAACCCGAATCCCAAGCCGCGAGTGTGCCCTTATATAGAGGTTCTTCCCTCAACCCTAACCAGGCATGGCTCATCCTCTCGCGTCACGCAACTCATTACTCATAGTGAGCAATAGGGTGAAATTCATCAGCTGAGTCGTACAAGTCAGCTGCGCCATATCCTGCAATCAATCGAAACCTATAAAATTAATCATACGTCCCGCAGGGGTCACATGCGCAGAACCCATGACTCATAACTATGAGTCATGTGCAAAATGGATACACCACATGACCAAAATCGTGAGTCATGTCACTAAACAACCAATAACAATCAACCAATAAGACACTATTGTGTCGGTATGTTCAAACCGATTAGTCACCTGATCTCACAGCTCAAAAGATAACAAACCCATGACCCTTAACTATTCCCCCTCTGCAAGTCTGTCTTGCTTAGTTATAGTTCGTGACATTAGCTCCCTTCCCCCTCTTGCATTGGTCCCATGATACTAGACTCCTTCTCTCCATAGAATGACTCCTACTTGCCGGATTCTCTGTCTGACCCGATCCAAATTTTGTTGTAGTTTTTCCTTCCCTTTGTCGAGTCTTTCGAGATCATTGTCTTTTGACACAATGATTGGGGTGGTGCAATTGAGTTCGCTTCTCAGGTCCGACATTTGCCCTTTGACGGCTTCCCTGTCGAGCATGATTTGTTCCCCCTCCTCTTCCCTTAACCGTGTTCTCACGGTTTTTGTCTTGTTCCCTTCCTTGTTGTCTACCTTCTACTGTGTTCCTTTCTTTCCCACCTGTCTCGGGTAGTATCTGGCGTCCACCTTTTCCCATCTGTGGTCGCTGCACTTGTCCTTGAAGCCCTGCTTTCATGCTGTAATATCTTTGTGAGCCCTTCCTGCCTTGCGTTGTTGCCGTTCTGGTGGGCCCCAGACATCTCCTGGGTTTGATTTCATCTCTTGTTGCCATTCATGGTCGTGGGCGACAATTGCTTTGATCGTTCTCCTGCTGAATTGTAGATACCAGCCTGACCCTGGTTTCCCGCTCAGATGGATTTGACATCCCTCGTCGGACCACTCCGTCCAGCTCATGGATGCATCTGACACCTCCTGTCTTGATGAGCCCCTGTAATCTGGCCTAGTGTGGGTAGCATTGGGAGCACGATACTGGACCTTGCCCTTCGGGCTCCGTGAGTGTTGTTCTTGTTTCAAGATGGGGCTGTTGCGGAGGATGATCTGTTCATCGTGACCAGTATCCATTCCTGGCATTCCTGAGTAACACCGGAGGAATCGCTGGTGTAATGCAATCTACTATTCTCGCTACTACTCATTGACCTGGCATTGGATATCGCTTATTAGGATTTCCCCAAGTAAAGAATCATTTCCTCCCTTGTACCTTACCGATTGATAGAGTTCCCTATTGTCTAGTACTTTCCTTAGTTCCCTTATTGTTTGTTTGTGTACCTTATTGTAAAACCCTATCCTTCCCACTATGTATTACCGGTTTAGAGAGCCCTTAAGGATTTGAACTCTCAAGTCTCACAGGAGCCCTCAGTTCAATATACAAAGTATAACAATCACTCCACTAGTCACTAAACTTTGCTATATCTCTTGTGGAGATTTCCATCGACGCTTGCCCTGCCTCTCCTTACAGTATGGCCAGATCTCCCTGTTGGACTCTCGCGATACTCAGGAGCTGGTTATAATTTTTAACCAAGACTTAAATACAACTGTTGATCTTGGGCAGAGGACTGATCACCCTTGGCCTCCCTGGACCCTGCAATACCGGTACCCCTGCTTGTTCCTTCAAAAGCCTAGAGCGGACTCCGGCCTAGCCCTGCTTACCACAGATTGGAAACATTTCCCTTCGAAGATAAAAACAAGGACGCTTCGCCAAAGCTCCTGCACGGCCATTCAGATCATCCAAGCCTAAACCTAGTGCTCCAGACACGAGGGCAGCCCCGCCACCAGAACCAGTGCCACCTGCAGCCCAAGACCAAGATGAAGACTCCTCAGAATACAAATCAGATAGTGCAGACAAGAAGCCAGGACAGAATCCACAAAATCCCCAAGAATTAGAAGAAAGTGAAACCCCAGAACACAAAGATATTGAAGCAAAACCCAACCAAGAAGAACCGTATTAGGAAGGAGCACCCAAGCCCGACCCAGAACAAGATTCAGACCTAGACAGCCCTGATCAATCAGGACCAGCACCACCAGCATCCCCAAGTCCACTCTCTTCAAGAAACCGTGGTCCAGTCCCAGCGCCACAGGCGCCTCCTGATCCCTCTCCACCACCAAGTCTACAACAAGCCGCTATGTCAGTCCCACAAGATAGCACTAGCCGCCCCAAATGGCCACCACCATTCTGCTACACTGGAGAAGGAAAAGCAAAAGATCCGTTAAGAATCAACTCATGGTTGAACACTGTCCATCGATACATATCCAGCTTTGGAATCCAAGATCCAGACCCCGAAGCTTTGCAGTGCTATGGAGCATACTACAGAGAAAAGACCCTTCAAAACTTCACTCAATATGACAATAGCCAAGAGGCCATAACCAGTAAATGACTCAAGCGCAAATTCTAAGGATATTTCCTACCTTCTCCATCCACTAATACAATCTATGGGGAATGGCTTGCAGTAAAACAAACTACAAGTGGGAAAACCGCGCATATAACAGACACAGTTATCACTCTTGAAACGCTCAGAGCCAGTTTACCCCCAGCAACGATTCCAGACTACTCGGCAAAACGAAGACTTCTAGACACCATGGACATCAATCTAAAGTGAGATCTCAAACCCCATATCACCTCAGATACATCCTTGGATAGGTGAGTTGAAATTGCTGAGAAGAGAGATACTATCGCTCACGCCACAGAACTCTATGGTATCAGGAATCAACACACTAATACAGTATCAAATGCAGTCACCCAGCCCAGACCGAAAGACACCAGAATCAACAACCAAGGGCACCACCAAAGATCCTCCAATAATACCTCTCAGTACAACCAGGGGTCACCCCATGTAAAAGAGACACGCAAGAGAGAAGCAGTATGTTACTATAGTGGAAAGATAGGAAACTTCTCTAACGATTGTTGCCAAAAGACAAGAAACCAAAATCAGCATCAAGGGTACAACCAAAGAGGAAACCAAAGAAGAGGAGGAACTGAGAGAAGAGGAAAACCTCGCCATTCCAACCATATCCAGGAAGAGATCAACCATATCATCGCAGTCACCAACACCTCCAACCCTATAGGACCATCCGGAAATGAAAACAAAGCCCTCGTAGCCAATATTACCATCAATAGACACAAAGCACAAGCTCTGTTCGATACAGGAACCATGGGAGATGACCTCATTTCTGGAAAATTCCTATCTAGTTTCCAGATTCCTACCAAAGACCTCGACAACCCTATCAGTCTAACGATGAGAGTCAAAAGATGGCGCTCCACTATAAACTACAAATCCCAACCAGTCATCCAAGTATATGATGAAACCTGTGATATTACTGATACTGTGGTATGTTCTTTAGCCAACTAGAAGATATTCCTGGGAATGTCATACCTTACCACCCATAAGGCTATCATCGATGGGGGAACCGCCATCAATTCATTTCTGAAAAAAGGAATTACGCTCAATTGCAGGAGAGGAAACAAGGGTAAGTTCTCCGGTATGACAAACTCAGATACCTCTGACTTCATCTCCGAGTTTCCTGATATCTTCCCAGCCAAGAAAATCACTGAACTACCGCTCTTGCAGCGGGTTAACCACCACCTTAATCTCATCAAAGGGAAAATGGCACCAATTCTGAAAATGTTGACGGTTCCTGAGAAGATCCTCCCTGCATATAGACAAATTATCGAGGACTGGAAAGCGAAAAATATCATCTACCCTTGCAAAGCCAATAACCCTGACAACATGTTCCTTATGCTCAAACCCAATGGCGAAATTAGACTCCTAGTAGACCTAGTACCCAGAAACAATATCACAATCAAGAACGATAGCAGTATTCTCAATCACTCCATGATACGCAGAACTGTGGCCAGAGCTATATACCGATCCACCATCAATATGTCAAACTGGTACTTCCAAATTCCTGTAGCCCCTGAAGATGGAACCGTCAACATCATCAAAAAGCCCTTCGGAACCTTTGTATGCAAGATAATGCTGCAAGGAGATACCAATGCGCCCACCACAGCTATGCGAGGTATGGAGTATGGCCTTCATTCACTAATAGGAAAAAAAGTTCGGGCACACCTAGATGATGTTACAATCGTCTCAGACACTTTTGAAAACGATCTTCGCGATATCCGCCACCTCTGTCAGAGATTACAGGACCCATACATTAAAGCGTTACCATCCAAATGTAATTTCTTCACCGCTAGAATACCCCTGTTAGGGCATGTTATAGAGGACCAAGGAATCCATCCAGATTCTGAAATATACAAGGAATCCAGTCCTGGCACACCCACAAATCACAAAATGAATTACAAATTTTATTGGTGTTGTAGTATATCATGCACAATTCCTACCACACCTCACTACTACTAGCATCCCACTATCGGATCTGCTTTCCCAAAACGATTTTGAATGGAGACCCTTGCATGAAGAAGGGTTCCAACAAGTCAAACACCTAGCCAAAAACATTACCACACTCGGCCCAATTGACTATCAATCACGCCACCCAATTTACCTCCTCACTGATACTTCCAAAGTTGGAGCAGGGACATGGATAGGCCAAGGACTCTCACCTGAGAAAGCTCACCCTGCATTATTCCATAGCCCAAAATTTGGACCAAGTCAGCTGCACCATCTTCTGCATGAACTGGAACTCATCCCTATAGTGGATACTGTCCAGTCATTTCACCGCATGCTTGATGGTATCAGGTTTACTGTGGTGCTGGACAACAAAGCGCTTTCACTTGTCCTATTACGGACAAATATCCCTTACTCCTAGAAAAGATAGAGAATCTTCCTCCAATCCTACGATTTCGACATCATACACAGACTATGAAAGACGAATGCCCTTGCAGATGCCTCCTTAAGGATATATGAGGAACGAGAAGCAAGCGCTGACATGATCCTGGTTGACCCCACTCTGAGGAAAGCTATAAAGTGACTCTATTCAGCCATGACAAGTAGTGTCAAACACAACCCCTACCTCGCTCACCCTCTGGATCCCGTTAAAGAACCTTCTTTCTTCTGCTCCAACACCTCTCAACCTCTTTTCTATACCCCAACCTCAGTCAATGTGGAACCTTGATGATGTTTCCATCCCAGACTGGCACAAGGAGAAGGAAAACGATCACCAGCCCGGTTCTTTTGAACAAGGACTTCCTAGAATGGCACCGACCTTTGAAGAAGGTATCGATGCCATGCAGAGCAACAAAGCCAGTACCCAAGGACAACCTACTGACCCTATTGCAACCATGATTCTCATCCAAGGAGCTCACTCACAGGTTGCTGTACTTGTGTCAAGAATTCCCAGCCCTTCAAACGAGATGGAACAATCATTATGCCTTAACGCTATCACCAACTGTAGTGGAAGAACTCCTGACTCCATTACCAAGCTGGAGTCGATTGCCCTCGCCAGATCTGGATATGAAACCACCCCATCTCTGACCCCTTCCCCTCCTTCCAGAGATGGGTTGGAATGATTTCTTATGTCTACAGGACATAGAGCCCAACACTGGGCACAGTGTGTATGGGATGAATGTAAATCCCATATAGAAGGAAAAGACCGCTACTAGGACCCCTCTCGACCTCGCCACATCCTTGCCTCTAGCCCTCTCTATTGCACCTCCTGTTTCATTACTCCGCACCCCCCAAATGAAGGTATAAAGATTGATGGGCTCTCCCTCCCGGCTTCACCGATGATGATGGATACCCAGTCTCCCATACTATAATCAACCAAGATGATAGTCCATCCTCTAACCATGCCGCTCAGGAAGAGGACGTACCGGTTCCTGATGTCCCTGTCGATTACGATGACCCTTTCCCTGACCAGCCATCCAGAGCCCTTGATATTCTAGCCTACCAGCTCTCCTACACCTCAAAGGCAAGTGGTATAACAGTCTTCGAAAAGCGAGACCCTCTGATCCTCTCTTTGTCAAGAACCCCAACCATCCTAGTTGGATCCTTATTGACAGACTTCTGCTCAAAAGAGGGGAGAATGACAGTCGAGACTGCCATCATCTCTATGAAGCAGTCTATGAAGGAACCAACATCCGGAGCGAAATCATTCGAATCGCAGATGAACAGATGGAGCATATGGGAGCACACAAGTTCTTCAAATACGCCTCAAAACATTTCTATTGGATGCCGATGAGAGGTGATTTGAAAGACTATATTCGCAGATGTCACTTTTGCCAGATGAACAAGCAACCTTCTACTCTCCCTGACGGAGTTGTGACCCCTCTCCTTGTCCTCAGAGAACCCTTCTCCTTGATTGCAATAGACTTTGCAGAACCCTTCCCCCGTGACACCAAGACAGAGCTAATCTTAGTTGGGTTGAATCGCTTCAATGGGTTCACCTACCACCTCATCTCAGTCTCTCAGAAAATAAGAGAGGTCGAAACTGCTAACCTCTTTATTGACGGAATCTTCGTAGTCCACGGTTTCCCTACTTCTCTTGTCTCAGATAGGGACCCCAAGTTCACCTCTTGCTTCTGGATGCAATTCATAGCTAATATAAAAATTGATCTCAACATGGCTACCACTTATCATCACTAGACCAATGGGCAAACCGAACGCAGAATCAGAACAATTTGCTAATGCCTCTGCCATTTGGTTAACCCCAAAGGCACCAAGTGGCCTCGCCACCTTCCCTATGTTCAAAGCCCTATTAATGCTGCTCTTGGTAATTCTTCTGAACTCTCACCATTTCAAATTACCTTTTGACGAAGTATTAACCTCCTCCGTAGTGTAAAAGTCTGTCCTACCACGATTACTTCTGATGATGACATAGCTTCTCAAATGATGGAAAACCAGCAGCTCGCCAGAACCGCCCTCTAGAAAGCAAGAGCTCGCAAGAAAACTACTTGCCAGGAAAGACGCAAAGAAGGTCCACCCATTACCACAGGAAAAACTAAAGTTACCATCCGATCTGAACTCTAGGTCCACAAAATTGGACGAAACTACAACCTAGTCGGACCCTGGCTAGGACTCTTGTTGGTTTCCGAAGGACCTGACAAACACGATAACTACAAATCATTCTCCCTCCCATCATGCAAGGGAGCCAGCCTTGGATTCAGCGCACCCACATTCGAATCTACCTGAGACCAGACCTCAATGCTTTCCCTGGCCTCCCTGAACCCAGCTCCAATGAACCTGTTACAATCGATGCCTTCTGATCGAGTACTGCCATCGTACCTCGGCCCTGAGGCTTGTCTCCGCCCCCCCTCAAAATCACCCTCGATTCTTAAGGACTCTACAACTCGGTCTCCATCCACTCCCCGTTTCGTTTGCCTCTATGTGTTAGGGGTAGACGGTTTAATAACAATAATACCAGGCTAGGCCAAATGTTCAAGTGGTTGTGTAGATGGAGAATCTTGTCTAGGAAGGCACGTAGGAAAGTGTAACTACGTTACTAGCGTAGTGTAAACATAATGAGGTAATAATAGTTTGTAACATAATATATTGAAAAGATCTCTTCTCCGGTGCTTGATGATTGTGTTGAAGCGAGGGAGGCACTTGGTATTTATATTCCACGTGTGAGTGTTTGCAGGCTAGATGTTTTAGACATAGTAACTAACTATCGAAGAAAACAATGTTTCGCAGGACTGGTAGGTGCGAACACCTCCTGACCGTGACCAGTGTTCGACTCCATTCACATATTATGAAGACGTAGACTACAATATCATCGTGAGTGTGGGTTAGTCCCGAGGATAATAGGCTCGTCCAGAGTAGACGTAGCCAACAAATGCCAACGCAATAACATCTATTCACGAAACGGTAGATGAAGTGGCCAACGTCAAAGCCGTCAGACCATTCTATCTGTGAGAGTTTGTCACTGTCTGTGCATCTAGTTTCCAAACTAGTTCCTGGCCACAATTGCTCAAATAGCAGTTGTTTGGGTACACTACATCTTAGATTCGAATTGAATGGTTCTGAACGGGCCTGGAGGTCTCCACTATGTGTCTTCCGGTATCGTCATAAGATATACTTACTTAGTACATATTGTGCTTCCTTCCGTCATCTTAGAGAACTCTCATTCCCACCCTATGGGCATTCTAAAATGGGAATGTACACTTAAATCTCTGAGGTGTCTTTGTGCTATTCTCGCCGTCAGTTATGACTTGTCGCATAATCATATTGTAACTAATAATAACTATGATGCAGCGGTAAATTGAACACGTGACCTTAGTATCAGAGGCACATGACCATAATCTTAAGCTAGACCAAGATGTATCTCTTGTAGTGGTACTTTGACTAATTTGTACGCTAGGGTCTGTACGTGAGCCTTATGAGTTGGCCTTCTTGGTATGGCTAACACGAGCCTTCCCCTCCCAGATTCGGTCGCCGAATACCTTTTGGTTGCAAATTTCAATATCCGTTTTGATCTCCAAGTACTAGGGTGAGAAACCTATGGCGTTTGCTTGGCCATATGAGGAAAACCTTTCCTCTTCATTCAACCGTGGCCAGTCCGGGCATTTCTGGTTTGTGCAAGTGAAATTCCTCTACCAGCTCCCGCGCGCTTCCTAGCCCTTCTGGCAGTTTCCAGGTATTCTCATCTTCAGTACAGACTTTCCTTTCAATGAAGTAACCAACTTGCTTGAACTCTGGATTACATCATCTAACATTCCTAGTGCAGGGGATAATCCCACTATTGACCATTTGTTACAATCCTCTTCTCTCCGGGTGATACTTGCAGCAGGTAACCGATAGTGTTCTAACGATCACTTCTCTTCTGCCCAATAGCTGTTGCGATAGCTAAGTCCGTTGACTCCTATCCAGCAACGTCGATCGCTAGGCTCCTATAAGACAGTCGTGTCTTGATTCCCGAAAGTGTGATAGATAAAGATATTTGTATTGAAAGTAAATAGCATGAAAGAACTTAGATGGTTGCGTGAAGAACCCAAATCTCCTGCCCGAGGGTGCCCTTATATAGGGGTTCTTCCCTCAACCCTAGCCCTGCGCAACTCATCCCCTCGCGGCACGCGACTCATGACTCATAATGAGTCATAGTGTGAAATCCATCAGCTGACTCGTTCGAGTCAGCTGCGCCCTATCTCGCAACCAATCAAAAACTCATAAAACAAGTCATGTGCCCTAACGGGGTCA
>Ga0307507_10007173_pt1 | contig 16435 bp, 11 predicted proteins | sample 7_EM_MG_FD_207223 | JGI IMG/M metagenome (GOLD analysis project Ga0307507, IMG submission 207223) | Populus trichocarpa ectomycorrhiza microbial communities from riparian zone in the Pacific Northwest, United States - 7_EM | ecosystem: Host-associated > Plants > Roots > Unclassified | place... | reverse complement strand
TGGAATGACGCGCAGCCTGCCGAACACGATGGGAACCGCCAGCCGCAGGGCGCCGGATGGGCGTGCCCGTCGCCGCCCAACCGAGTCTTCCGCCTCGCTGACCGCTTCGATCGCGAGCCTTGCGCGCTCATAGAAATGTCGTCCGTCATCGGTCAGCGTCAGGGTCCGCGTGGTCCGCGTGAACAGCCGCGCGCCGAGATGCTCCTCCAGCATCGCGATTTGCCGGCTGACCGTCGGCTGGCTGGAATCCTGTTCCCGTGCCACGCGCGTGAACGAACCGGCCTCGGCGACGCGAATGAAGGTGCGATACAGGGCGACACTGTCGATCATTCATTCATTTTATGGATAAATTATATCCAGGCAAGCCTCTCACCATCCTTCGGTGAATGCCTCATCTTGACGACAACAGGCGGCGACGCCGCTGTTTGCAGATTGGAGCACGTCATGACGGGTAAGCTGGAAGGAAAAATTGCAGTGGTCACGGGCGGCAGCGCGGGGATCGGCCTTGCCGCGGCCAGGCTGTTCGCGGAGGAGGGCGCTTACGTCTTCATTACCGGTCGGCGTCAGGCTGAACTTGATGCCGCGGTGAAGCTGATTGGCCCGAAGGCGGTTGCGGTTCGCGCCGACGCCGGCAGCCTCGCCGATCTCGCGCATCTGTTCGACACCGTGAAAGCCGCCAAGGGCCGCATTGACGTGCTCTACGCCAATGCCGGCGTCTATGAAGCGACGCCCCTGGAGGCGATTTCAGAGGACGCCTACAACAAGATGTTCGATATCAACGTCAAGGGCGTGCTGTTTACCGTGCAGCAGGCGCTGCCTTTGATCTCTGATGGTGGGTCGATCATCCTTACCGGATCGGTGTCGGGCTCCAAAGGCATGGAGGCCTTTTCCGTCTATAATGCCACCAAGGCGGCGATCCGCTCGTTCGCGCGCAGCTGGACCGCGGACCTGAAAGCCCGGCACATCCGGGTCAATGTCGTCAGTCCCGGACCGGTGCAGACCCCCGGCCTCGACGTCTTCGCCAATGACGAGGTGAAGCAATATCTGAAGACTCTCGTTCCGCTGGGCCGCATCGGCACATCGGAGGAAATCGCCAAGGCCGTGCTGTTTCTGGCCTCGGACGATTCGACCTACGTCGCGGGCGCCGAATTGTTCGTCGACGGCGGAATGGCGCAAGTCTAACCGCCATCGCGGGCCCGCATGCTCACTTGCCCCTGGCGTGCTGATCGAAGGCAGAAAGCACGGCGAGCGTCATGGCCGCGACGCCGGTCTCGATGGTCGGTTTTGGCACCGGCGCGAACAGCGGCGAATGATTGGACGGCAGCGGGGGACCGCTGCCGTTGCGCGCGGCAGCGACGCGTTCCGGCTCGTAGACGCCGATATTGAAGAACATCGACGGCACGCCGGCACTGGCGAATTCCGAGAAATCCTCGCTGGCCGTGGCGGGCGGCGAAGTCATGAACTTGTCGCCGAACGCGGTCTTCAGCATTGTCTCGGCGGTGGCGACCACGGCGGGATCGTTTATGATGGCCTTGGCCCCCTCGGTGATCTTGATGTCGGGCGCCGGCGCGCCCGACATCGCCGCCGCGGCGTTTGCCGTGCGCTCGATTCCAGCGTGCATCCTGGCGCGCACCTCCGGCTTGAAACTGCGAATGGTACCGAACACCCGGACATCGTCGGGAATGATATTTTCCGCGGTGCCGCCGTGGATCGCGCCAATGCTGACCACGCCGAATTCGGTGGGATCCTTTTCACGGCTGATGACGCTTTGCACATCGAGAACGAAGCGGGCCGCGATCATGACGGGATCGATGGTGTGCTGTGGCGCGGCGCCGTGACCGCCGCGACCGTGGAAGGTGATCGCGAGGCTATCGGAGTTCGAAGAGCCGATCCCGACCCGGTAGAAGATGAAGCCGTAGGGACCGGGACCGTCGTGCAAGCCAAATGCAATGTCGGGCTTGGGAAAGCGCGTGAACAGGCCATCCGACAGCATCGCCATGGCGCCCGCCCCTATTTCTTCTGCTGGCTGGGCGATGAACATCAGCGTGCCGTGCCACTGATCCTTCAGGCCGACCAGCGTCTTGGCCGCTCCGACCCAGCTTGCCATGTGAATGTCGTGACCGCAGCTATGGGCGACAAAGGTCTCCCGGCCGTTCCAATTGGTCTTGTCGTGGCTCGCATAGGGCAGGCCGGTCTTTTCTTCCATCGGCAGCGCGTCGAGTTCGGTGCGCACCATGATGGTGGGGCCGTCGCCGTTCCGGTAGATCGCGACCACGCCGGTTCTGCCGACCCCTTCCGTGACCTCGAAGCCGAGCGCGCGCATCTCGGCGGCGAGTTTGGCCGCGGTCTTCACCTCCTGAAAGGCGATTTCCGGATGGGCGTGGATCTCCTTGTAGAGCGCATCGAGCTTTGGGTAGTCGCTCTCGACCGATGTTTCGATGGTGGCCTTCAGCTTGACGACGTCGAGCTCCGCATGGGCTTGTAGCGGCAGTGCGGCGCATAGCGCGATTGATGCGAGCAATGGGGTGACAATCTTTTTCATCGCAGCGCTCCCTGATTGTTCGTCCTGCGAATTTCGAAACTGGTCAGGACGCTTCGCCCAAGACATCCTTCTGCATCTTGCCGCCAAAGAAATGGAAGAACGGAACGGCTGCGTCATGGCGCAGCGGCCCGGTGACCAGCCGCTTTTCCAGGACGCCGAGAACGTTCCTGGTCATCGGATGCAGGTCGGCCAGCGGCTGTGAGCCGATCTCGACCCATACCAGTTCGACGAGCTCGGCATCGGGATGAATGACGCCTTCGACCCGATGGGTGATGGCGGAGGCATCGGCGGTGAAGAAACGGGTGTCGAAGCGCCTGACCCGGCCGGGCGGGGTGATCGCGCGCGCAATCAGGAACAGGCTGGACGGATCGGGCAGCAGTCCCGCTTCCGTGAACGGTGCCCAGGGGCCGTCGAGCTTGGCCGCGGGTCCTTCGGCCTTGCGGCCGAGGCACAGCCCGGTCTCCTCGCAGGCCTCGCGGATCGCGGCGATCGCCAGCGATTGGGCCCGCGAGGCCGTGATCTTCGGGCTGCCCTTCAGCAGGTTGGCCTCGAGCTCCTTTGGAATCGACGCGGCCACCGGAACGCGGTGATCGGATTTGTCGACACGGCCGCCGGGAAAGACGAACTTGCCGGGCATGAACACGACCTTGTCGTGGCGCCTGCCGACCAGGACCTTCGGCACCTCGGCGCTGCGATCGACCAGGATCAAGGTCGCGGCGTCCTTCGGTCGGTAGTAGGGATGGTGATCGGCCTCTTTTTCTGCCGGCTTTTCTTGTGTGGCCTGCGCCGCGTCGGTCATTGCCTTCCCCACTGATACGCCTTTGTTTTTATCTACACCGGTGGAACGCCGTCCGACGGGGTGTCATCGAAGCCGTGCATGCGCAGCGCCCATTGCAGCCCGACCACCGCGCCTTTCACCGGCTGCAACAGTGCGAGCGAGCCGAACAAGGTCAGCGACAGATAGATCGACAGCTGCAGCGCCATCGGCGGCGCATAATTGGTCTCGATGAACAGCGCGAGCGGGACCACGATGTGGCCGACGATGACGATGACGAGATAGGCCGGCAGATCGTCGGCACGGTGCGCGGTAAAATCCTGGGCGCAAACCGAACAGCAGTCCGCGGTCTTGAGGAAGGCGCGAAACAGTTTGCCCTGGCCACAGCGTGGGCAGCGGCCGCGCAAGCCGCGCTTCAGCGCGGTCCAGACGTCGCGCTTCTCGGCAAGTCCGCTCTCGCGGGTCCACACCTTGGTCACTGTGCTCATCGCTTCCATGACTTGCCTTTCTTCGACTTGGCCGATCCCTTGGGCGTGCCTGGCTTGGCGGCCTTGCGGTCCTTGGCGCGCCCGGGCTTTGCCTTGGGACGGCTCGATCCCTTGGGCTTGGCATCCTTGGCCTTGGAACCCTCGGGCTTGAAACCCTTGCCGCGGCGGTTGCGCGGCCCGGCCTGGCCTTCCGACAGCAGTTCGAACCGCAGCGCGCCGGCAATGGGTGCAGCTTCTACCAGACGTACGTCGACGACGTCACCCAGCCGGTGCATGGCACCGCTGCGCGAGCCGACCAGCGCGTGGCGGGCCTCGTCATAGTTGAAATATTCGGTGCCGAGCGTGCGGATCGGGATCAGCCCGTCGGCGCCGGTATCCTGCAGCTTGACGAACAGGCCGGCGCGGGTGACGCCGGAAATGCGGCCCTGGAAGCTGGCGCCGATGCGGTCGACCAGATGATGCGCGATCAGGCGGTCGGCGGTCTCGCGCTCGGCCTTCATGGCGCGCCGCTCGGTGACGGAAATCTGCGCCGCGACCTCGCTCAGGGTTTCCAGTGTCTCGCTGTCGGGCAGGGCGCCTTCGCCGAGCCCGAGCGCGCGGATCAGGGCGCGGTGCACGACGAGATCGGCGTACCGCCGGATCGGTGAGGTGAAATGCGCGTAGCGGCGCAGATTGAGGCCGAAATGGCCGTAATTCTCGGCCGAATATTCCGCCTGCGCCTGCGACCGCAGCACGACCTCGTTGACCAGCGGCTCGTAGTCCTGTCCGGCCACCAGCGTCAGCACGCGATTGAACAGGGAGGGCCGCAGCGCGCCGCCCTTGGCAAAGGGCACGTCGATCGTCTTCAGGAATTCCTGCAGCGCATGAACCTTCTCCAGCGTCGGCTCGTCATGCACCCGGTAGATCAGCGGCAGCGATTTCTTCTCCAGCATTTCCGCGGCCGCGACATTGGCGAGGATCATGAATTCCTCGATCAGCCGGTGCGCATCGAGCCGCTCCGGCACGACGACGCGATCAACCGTGCCGTCTCCCTTGAGCAGGATCTTGCGCTCGGGAATATCGAGGTCGAGCGGATCGCGCTCGTCGCGCGCCTTCTTGGCCACCGCATAGGCCGCGTAGAGCGGCTTCAGGATCGGATCGAGCAGGGGACCGGTGACGTCGTCCGGCTTGCCGTCAATCGCGGCCTGCGCCTGTGCATAGTTCAGTTTCGCGGCCGAGCGCATCAGGACGCGGTGGAAGCTGTGCGAGCGCTTGCGGCCGTCGGCGCCGATCACCATGCGCACGGCGAGCGCGCCGCGCGGCTGGTGCGGGACCAGCGAGCAGAGATCGTTGGAGATGCGTTCGGGCAGCATCGGCACCACGCGATCGGGGAAGTAGACCGAGTTGCCGCGGATCAGCGCGTCACGATCGAGCGCGGAACCCGACCGCACATAGAAGGCGACGTCGGCGATCGCGACATGGACGATGAAGCCCCCCTTGTTGGCCGGGTCGGGATCGGCCTCGGCATGAACCGCGTCGTCGTGATCCTTCGCATCGGGCGGATCGATGGTGACGAGTGGTACGTCGCGCCAGTCTTCGCGACCTTTTAAGGTTGCAGGCCTGGCCTCATCGGCCTCGCGCAACGCGGCGGGAGAAAATGCCAGCGGGATGTCATGGGCATGAATCGCGATCAGGCTGATCGCCTTTTCGGAACTGACCGAGCCGAGCCGCTCCTTGACGCGCCCCGACGCGAGGCCGAAGGCGCGGGTCCGCACCAGATCGACGCTGACGAGATCGCCGTCCGTGGCGCCGTTGATGTCGGCCGCGGCGATATTGAGTTCACGCCCGGCCTGTTTCTTGTCGACCGGAACAAGCCTGCCGCCGCCGGTCGGCAGCGCGCGGAACACCCCTAGCACGCGCCCTCTGGCGTGATCGATGATCTTGAGGACGCGGCCGCGATAGATGGCGGCGCCATCCTCCTCGCCGGAGCGTTCGATGCGCAGCAGCGCGCGGTCACCGACACCGGCGGCCGTGCCCGGTTGCCGGCTACGCGGCACATGAATGCGGATCTTCGGCGGTTCCGAGTCTTCGACCTCATTCCATTCGGCCGGGGCGGCGAGCAGTTCGCCATCCTTGTCGCGGCCCGTGATGTCGGCGATCAGGGTGGCAGGGAGCACTGCCGGCTCGGCGACCTTCTTGCCGCGCTTGGCGATGGTGCCGCTGTCGGCGAGGTCGCGCAGGATGCGTTTCAGTTCGGCGCGATCGGCATTCTTCAGGCCGAACTCGCGCGCGATTTCCTTGGTCCCGACCGTTCCGGGATTCGCGCGAATGAAGGCAACGATGGCGTCCCTGCTCGGAAAGACGCTGTCGCGCGTTGTCATCCGCGAGCCTTGCCGGCGCTCTTCTTGGCAGGCGCCTTTGCCAGTGTCTTGGCCGCCGGCTTTGCTGCCGTGGTCTTGGCGGCGGTCGCGACCGGGGCGCGCGCCTTGCTGGTTGATACCGGTTTGGACTTTGCAGCCGCCTTCTTCACCGCGCCCTTCTTGGCGGGCTTCGGCGGGTCGGCGTCCTCGTCGCTGTTGGCGGCGGTCTTGACGGTTTCCTTGGCCGTCTTCTTGGCGGCCGTCTTGGTCGTTTTGGCTTTCTTGGCCACCTTGCCTGACTTGCCGCCGCCCTTCGCCGCACGTTCGTCGATCAGCGCGATCGCTTCCGCGAGCGTGACCGCATCCTTGTCCTTGTCGCTTGGGATGGTGGCGTTGACGCCTCCTGCCGTGACATAGGCGCCGTAGCGTCCGTTCTTGAGCGCGACCGCGCCCAGGCTCGGATGATCGCCGAGGGGCTTGCCGGGGTCGGCGCCGAAACGCCGTCCGCTCGGACCCTTCGCGATTTTCTCGGCAATCAGCGTGACGGCGCGATTGAGGCCGATGTCGAACACTTCGTCGCCGTCCTCCAGGCTCGCATAGGTCTTTTCGTGGCGCACAAAGGGACCGAAGCGGCCGAGGCCGGCCGTGATCGGCAGACCCGTCTCAGGATGCGCACCGATTTCGCGTGGCAATGACAATAGCTTGAGCGCAAGCTCAAGCTCAACGTCCGACGGTGATTGCCCCTTGGGAAGGCCGGCCCGCTTCGGTTTCTCGCCTTCGGCATAATCCTTCGGCTCGCCGAGCTGGATATAGGGACCGAAACGGCCGGCCTTGACCACCACGTCCCGATCCGTCTCCGGGTCCTTGCCCAGCACGCGGTCGGCGGCAGCCTCGCTGTCGGCGGCGAGCGGCCGGGTGTGGCGGCATTCCGGATAGTTGGAACAGCCCACGAAGGCGCCGAACTTCCCGGCCTTCAGATTGAGTCGTCCGGTTCCACAGGTCGGGCATTGTCTGACATCACCGCCGTCGGCGCGGGGCGGATAGATGTGTGGCCCGAGCATCTCGTCGAGCACATCCAGCACCTGGGCGACGCGCAGATCCTTGATCTCGTCGACCGCGCCGATGAAGCCCTGCCAGAAATCGGTCAGCACCTGCTGCCAGGAAATCTCGTTGTTGGAGATGCGGTCGAGCTGTTCCTCGAGATCGGCCGTGAAATCATATTCGACGTAGCGGGCGAAGAAACTCTCGAGGAATGCGACCACGACACGGCCCTTGTCCTCGCCGTGCAGACGCTTCTTCTCCAGTTTGACATAGCCTCGGTCCTTCAGCACCTGCAGGATCGAGGCATAGGTCGAGGGCCGGCCGATACCGAGTTCTTCCATGCGCTTGACCAGCGACGCTTCGGAAAACCGCGGCGGCGGTTCGGTGAAGTGCTGGGTGACGGCGAGATCCTGCCGTTTCAGCGGGTCGCCCGCGCTCATGGCGGGGAGGCGGCGGGAATCCTCGTCCTCGCCGTCGTCGTCGCGGCCTTCCTGGTAGAGCGCGAGGAAGCCGTCGAACTTGATGACCTGACCGGTGGCGCGCAGGTCCAGCAGCCGCGCGCCGGCCTTGGCCGATATGTCGACCGTAGTGCGCTCGAGTTCAGCCGACTCCATCTGGCTCGCAATGGTGCGGGTCCAGATCAGGTCATAAAGTCTGGCCTGATCGTGATCGAGGCGGTGCCGCATCTCGGCGGGACGCCGCGACAGGTCGGTCGGACGAATCGCTTCGTGCGCTTCCTGGGCGTTCTTGGCCTTGGTCTGGTACTGACGCGGCGCATCCGGCACATAGGCATTGCCGTAATCCTCGCCGATTACCTTGCGCGCCTGGGTAATCGCCGAACCGTCGATCTGCACGCCGTCGGTTCGCATATAGGTGATGAGACCGGTGGTTTCGCCGCCGATGTCGATACCCTCATAGAGCCGCTGCGCGATCCGCATTGTGTGCGCGGGCGCAAAGCCGAGCTTGCGGCTGGCCTCCTGCTGCAGGGTCGAAGTGGTGAAGGGCGCCTGCGGATTGCGCCGCGCGGGTTTTGCGTCGACGGTCGAGACCGAGAAGATCGCGGCCTCGATCGCCCTTTTGAAATCCTCGGCTTCGACGCCCGAGCCGATGTCGAGCCGCTGGATCTTCTTGCCGTCGGCACCGACCAGGCGGGCTTCGAACGCATCGCCGCGCGGCGTCGCGAGCGTCGCCACCAGCGACCAGTATTCCCGCGGCACGAACTTTTCGATCTCGAGCTCGCGATCGCAGACCAGCCGCAGTGCGACCGATTGCACCCGCCCGGCCGAACGGGCGCCGGGCAATTTGCGCCACAGCACCGGCGAGAGCGTGAAGCCAACCAGATAGTCCAGGGCGCGGCGCGCCATATAGGCGTCGACCAGCGCGCCATCGATCTGGCGCGGATTCTTCATCGCGTCGGTCACGGCCTGTTTGGTGATGGCGTTGAAAACCACGCGCTCGATCTTCTGGTCCTTCAGCGCACGCTTTTCCTTCAGGATCTCAAGCACATGCCAGGAGATCGCCTCGCCCTCGCGATCGGGGTCGGTTGCGAGAATCAGGCGGTCTGCACCCTTGACCGATCGGGCGATGTCATTGAGCCGGCCGGCTGCCTTGGGGTCGACCTCCCAGATCATCTTGAAATTCTGGTCCGGATCGACGGAACCATTCTTGGCCGGAAGGTCGCGGACATGGCCAAATGAGGCCAGAACCTCATAGGACGAGCCCAAATACTTGTTGATCGTCTTGGCCTTGGCCGGCGACTCCACGATGACGATATTCATGTACTTCCAGTGACTTACGGGAAAAATCGCGACCGATTTCGCGGGATTCGCGCCGGCCGTCTCGGACGGAACATGGGTGCAGAGTCCGCCCCTGTCAAATAGAGTGATGTTGAAAGTGGACGCGGACGGTCAAGTCTCCTATCCAAAAAGTTGTAAATTACAACCGTGGAGATGTGCTCTTTTTAAGGGTAATTGTTTCAAATTCGCCAATTTGGATGCGTTTGTTTGAAAAAACCACTGGGTAATGTGAGGCGCCGGCCGGCCGGCCGAGACCGGCGGCCACGAACGGATGATCTGGTTGGCGATGGCGGTCCGGAGGAGGCCGTCGTATTTATCGCTGAGAGCTTGCCTGCGCTCGCCAAGCTGGCCCGACGCCACAAGCTCGATTTGCTCGCCCATCTGCTCGGAATGACGCTGATGGAGGCAGAGGAATATCTTCGCGTCCGCAGCAGGCGCAAACTGTCCTGAGCGCCAGCGCACTGCGCTTCGTCTTCGAGATGGCCGGCGCTCCATATCCGGGGTGCTGGAATCGCGCCTGGTCTTGCCCACGATCCTGCGTGGTCGCAATTTGCAATTTAATGTGTGGGGTGCCTGCGCGTTGAACCTCGGTCGCAGCTGCGAAGACTCTCCAAAGGGCTGTGGGCTTTTTCGCTCACGAATTCCCTGGAGAGACTCATATGCCAAACATTGAATTGCAGAACACCGTACGCATTTCTCGAACATATCCTGCGCCAACCGTTTCTTCCGACCGTTTCGATCGTAGCCAGCTCACGTCGGTCGCGCTATTTTCGGGATTGGGCCTCCTGGTGTCGCTCGTTGCAATCTTGAGCGGCGTGCAGGGGTATTGGTACTGAATTTCGTTGGGTCATTGCTGTAACAGGGGTTTTCCGCACAAGCGGCGCATCGCGGCTGGCCCTCGCCAGATGCGGTTCCGGCGTGGCGCGCGGGCCGGCCGGGTCCATGCGGAAGCGTGACGCGATCGCGGCTCGGCGGAGCCGAGGAAATCGCCGGACGGCCTTGTTCCTAGCCAGCCTCCGATGACGCGCCGTAAGTTCGGGGCGCTGAGATCTTCGTTGACGGCCGCACCGCCCGCTGGCGCGCCGATCTATCGCGGATAAATTCGCGGATTTGCCAAGCGAGCCCGCCGCCGTGATCGCACGGCGGCGGGCTGGCTCTACTTGTCACGCCGCGTGAAGGGCGGTTGCTGCCTGCAGCGCGCCGGCAACGGCCTTCTCGCGATGTTCCGGCCCGACCTGGATGCCATCAGCAAAGATGAATTCGGGGGTTTGGACGCCGATGAAGCCGAACACAAAGCGCAAATAGGTTTCCAGATGCTCGCCGACCGCAGCGGGCGTGCCCGGGCCGTAGAAGCCGCCGCGTGAGATCGCAACGATTACGCGTTTGTTGCCGGCCAGTCCCTCCGCACCCTGGCTGCCGTACTTGAAGGTCTTGCCCGCCACCACAATGCGGTCGATCCAGGCCTTGAGCTGGCTTGATATGGTAAAATTGTACATGGGAGCTCCCAGTACGACGATGTCCGCGGATAGGAACTCGTCCAGGGCCGCCTGGCCGGTGGCGAGATCATCCTGGAGCGCGGCGTCGGCCGGAGCGCCCTGGGCCGCCGCCAGATGAGAGCCCGACAGGTGTGAGAGCGGTTGCGAGGCGAGATCGCGATAGACGATTTCGAGGCTGGGCGTCGCCTTGTGAAGACGGTCCACGATCGCCGCCGAAATCTGGCGGCTGATGGAATGCGGGCCGAGGACGCTGGAATCGATGTGCAGGAGCTTCATGTTGCTAACCTCTGGTATAGTTTTGTAACTGAGGCTATATGAGTGGCTGTTCTTGAAATCCGCAAGAACGCACATTTTTGAAACCCGGGCACATCGTTGAAACCTGCGCACACCAACCTGCCTGTCCCGCCGCCCAACGCTCACCTCGACAGCGACTGCCGAGGCGTCGCATCGGTGTTGGCGCGGGTCGGCGACAAATGGAGTGTCTTCGTCATCATGCTGCTCGGCGGCGGTCCGCGTCGCTTCAATGAAATCAAGCGCATGGTGGGCGGCATCTCGCAGCGCATGCTGACCTTGACGCTGCGGGGGCTGGAGCGTGATGGCCTGGTGACCCGAACAGTGTTCCCGACCATTCCGCCACGCGTCGACTATGAGCTGACCGACCTCGGCCGGGGCCTGTCGAAGCCGGTCGAGGCGCTCGGCATGTGGGCGAGGGATCATCAGGCGCAAATCGAGGACGCGCGTGCCCGGTTCGATCGGCGCAACGAGTGACATCGCGTTTCGAGGCCTAGTTAGGCGGGCGCCCAGCTAGCGGCGACACCAGCAGCCGAGCCAGACGGCGCCGGCCCCGCTCTGCTGGCGAGACCCAAGTGGCTGTCACGGCGATCGACCACACGGTCGTATAGTGACTGTGACAAGTCAGCCAGTCGAAATCGCTACCTCCAGCCACATACTGCAGAGCGTGGAATTCGCGACGCGTATTTACGGCGGACCCTATAGCTGAACAGCTCGCCGTTCGATTGTCCCCGCTGCGCACGCACCCTCCGAATCTCTTCTGAGCCAATGAATCATGGTCGCCGACGAGCGCCTTCTCCAACAGCTCGCCGGGCTTGAAGGTGCTGCGCAGTAAGATGCAGCGTGCTTTCGTGAATACCTGCTCACGCATCGGCACGAGGGTCCTGTCGACAGTCATCTATGAGTGCCGAACGCCTCGCCGCGGAACACCATTCGCGTCTGCTTAGCTCGAAACCCGTAGAGCGGGCAAAGCCGGGCGCACCGGCCACGCTGGCGGGATCGCCACTGTGCACGCCGATCGTTCCTGGAAGCGGCCTACCAAGGTCGCTCACAGTCACGGCGTCCGAAAAGCCGGATCCACACCTTGATATGGTGTTATGCAGGTAATACACCTTGTAATTGCTATAGCTGCCGGGAGATGGGAATATCGGTTGCCGGCTTCCAGGTCCGAAGACGAGCGGCATGGAGATGAGCAATTGTAGGGAGGGATAGGATGACGCTGAAGGCTGGATTCCAATTCGCAGAAGCGCAGTTTCTGCTCGAACTGGCACAGCATGCCTACGCCGGCACGCCATCGCTGAGTGAAGTGGTGGCAACGTGCGGTGTCCCCGCCGTTCCCGTCCCGAGCAAAAATTGGGCGATCCGTAAGGACCTTACCCCGACGAACCCCACGCTATTGGACAACTACTGGCAGGTCTGGCAGAATCAGAGTGATACGACCCAATACGCGATCGCAGTGCGTGGCACCGTCGCAAGCGCCGCCAGCGTGTTGGCCGACTTGCTGTTTCCCCTGATCAACGCGCGCTTTGACCTCAAGCTTGGCCCGATCTCGCTGCCGTTCCACCTCGCCCGGAACGAGGGTGACAGCGCTGTGAAGGCCGGTGTGCATTCGGGCTTCGCACTGAGCCTGTTGCTTATGCTGTTCACCACCGATCACCCACTGTTCTTGACACTGGGGCAGCTCGCGAATTCGGGCAACGAGGTCTACATCACCGGGCACAGCCAGGGTGCCTCGATTGCTACGCTGCTCACTTCGCTGGTCCGGCACTCGACGCTGTTTTTCAAGGGGCCGGCCTACAAGACCTATACCTTCGCACCTGCCAAGGCCGGCAATGACCATTACGCGTACGACTACGCGCGGCTTGCGGGGGTCGACGGATACAGTTGGGCCGTGACGTCGACGCAGGACTGGGTGCCGCAGGCGCCGTTTACCCTGGAGTGGATATCAGACCTCAATACGCCAAATCCGCTGCGCGGGTTCGGCGGCAGTCCCGATCCTGAGGCGATGATCGCACTCGGCGGCGTGGCCTCCGCCGACGTTCAGAGCGCCGTCAATCGCGTCCGCGACGATCTGGCGAAGCGGCTCGAGCAGCGGGTCGAGGCTCTCTCTCGGAGACTGACGTCCGAGACGATCCATTTGAATGCAGCCGATCTCGGCGCTGCATCCGCCGTACCGATAACAGGATCGACGATCTCGGACGTGATCCGACAGATCCTCGCCCAGATTCAGGACTCGCTGGACTATGCACACGTCGGCTCGCTGCTGCCGTTGTTCGCCACCCCGGGCGGCAATCCGACCGATGGGACACCAGGTTGCCAGAAACTGGACTATTTCTGGCAGCACCACCTCGGCAACTATCTGAAATACATGAAGCAGCAGTATGGCGGCTGAGCCTCGACGCGGCCATCGAAGAATGGACGCGGCTAACAGCTTCTCTCGGACTTGATCCTTCGCCTGAAGAAGCCGCGTCAAAGCAAGTAACGCGCTAAGGTTCCGCTTGGGTCGGAACCGAAGCCTAGATCAACGACACCATCCCGCCGCCCTGACGCTCGAGCTTGCCCGCGAGCTCAAGCTCGAGCAGCACGGTGCGTACGATCGCGGGTGAGGTTTCGGCCATCCGGATCAGATCGTCGATCGAGACCGGGACGGGTCCCAGCAGGCCCACGATGCGGTCGCGTTCATCGGCACGCGGATCCGGCGCAAGCGGCTCGTCGTCCTCGCGGAACGCCGGTTGAAGTGGACGCTCCATGATCGGTGCCAGGGCCTGGATGATGTCGGGCGCCTCGGTCACCAGCGTCGCGCCCTGCTTGATCAGATCGTTGGTGCCGGCCGCGCGCGGATCGAGCGGCGATCCCGGCACCGCGAACACCTCGCGGCCCTGTTCGGCGGCCATCCGCGCCGTGATCAGCGAGCCCGAGCGGTGCGCCGCCTCCACCACCACCACGCCGAGCGCGGATCCGGAAATCAAGCGGTTGCGACGGGGAAAATCCCGCGCCCGCGGCTCATGGCCGAGCGGCATTTCCGAGATCGCGCCGCCGCCCTGATCGATGATCGCTGCAAGCAGGTCGCGGTGCTCCGGCGGATAGATCCGGTCGTGGCCACCGGCCAGCGCCGCGACCGTACCGCCGGCCAGGCTCGCACGGTGCGCGGCCTGATCGATACCACGCGCCAGCCCCGACACGATGACGAAGCCGGCGTTTGCAAGATCACGCGCCAGCTGGCCGGCGAATTTCAGCCCGGCGCCGGAGGCATTGCGCGAGCCGACGATCGCAATCATCGGCCGCATCGATGTCTCGTGCGTGCCGCGCACGCCGAGCAAGGGCGGCGCATCGTCCAGCGTCGCCAGCCGTGGCGGGTAGCCAGCTTCGCCCGGCGCGAGCAGGCTGACGCCGAGCCTCGTGCTGGCGGCAAGCTCCTCGCGGGCGTCGTTCTCGCTGCAGATGCGCCCCGTTCGCGCCGCCCCACCGCGTCTGGCCAGTTCCGGCAACCGCTCCAGCGCCGCACGCGCGCTGCCGAAATGCGCAAGCAGCGAGCGAAAGGTCCGGGGGCCGACATTGTCGGACCGGATCAGCCGCAGCCGCGCCACCCGGTCGGCATCGGAAAGTTCGATGGTCGTGTTGAAGGCGTCCACGCGGTTGTCCTCTCGGCGGCATCAACATGGCGCAACCTGAGGGCGTGGGAAAGGGGGCTCGGGTCATGGAGTACCGGGACAGGCCCGGCCATCGGGTGGGACGGTTACACGACCGCCGGTGCGAGCGGGCGCTGCGGCGGGGCGTACGGTTTCGCGCGCGGCGCTGCCAGCGGCGCCGGCGTCCGATCGGTGGTTTGCTTCAGCCAGCGTTGGGCGGCGCTCCGGCCGCTCCGATGCAGCAACGTGACAAAGCCATGCCCGAGATCGGCGGCGTTGCGCTGAGCCAAGCCCTCGATGTGGTCTTCCGCGGCGATCCGATGGATCTGAAGGGGGCGTGGCGATGCCGAGGCCGCGCGTGCCCATTCCAGCGCGGCAATTTCGGCGTTGAGCGTCGCGTTGGCCGCGATCTGATCGAGCCGGCGATCGATCGCGGCCATGGTGATGGGGACGTAATTGTCACGTGACGGCGTGACCTGAACGACCAGCAGATCGGCCGTCTCCGAATCCTGCACCAGGCTCACAACCGGTGGATTCGTGCTGTAACTACCGTCCCAGTAGGATTCGCCATCGATCTCGACGGCGCAGTGGACGAGGGGCGGACAGGTCGACGCCAGCAGAACATCGGCCGTGATGTCCTGGTTGCGGAAAATCTGCTGCCGACCGTCGCGCACACGCGTCGCGCCGACCAGAAGCTTCGGACAAGCGGCCGCGCGCAGGGCGGTGAAATCGATGTCCGTGATCAGCGCCTGGCGCAGCGGATCGAGATCGAACGGGTCGAGCTGTCCGGATCGTAGGGCAGGGCTGAAGGCCACCGAGCTTCCCGCCGGCGAAAATCCGCCAATCAGCATGGGGGCGCGGAACGAGCTGTCACTCATCACGCGGGTCCAGAACCGCATGAGAAGTGCGCGGGCACCCTCGCGGCCGCCCTGCACCAGACCGCAGGCCAGCAGCACGGCGTTGACCGCACCGGCGCTGGCACCGCTGATGGTGTCGAAGTCAAAAGTGTCTTCGTCCAGCAGGCGGTCAAGGACGCCCCAGGTGAAGGCCGAGAATGAACCACCGCCCTGCAGGGCGAGAGACAGCCGTGGCGGCGGCCATTGGGGCTGCGGTGAGGCAAGGCCTGCGATGTCGGAGGCGGTACGCTCCGCAGCACGCTCTGTCTCGGTACGGATGGATTTGGCGAGCGTTGGCGGCTCGGCCTGCGCCCGCATATCCACCGTCGCGCCCGGTTTTTGCGCGGATGTCAGCGTCGGAGCTTCGGCGTCGCTCGACCAGATGTCGGCGGCGGAGAGTAATCGGATGCCAGTCGTCCGCGGGGCGACATGCGACGCAGCGCCGCTCGCGTCCGGAAGATCATGCACGACGGATGGAGAAGTCCCGTTCATCTTGCGCAACCACGTTGCAACGATGTGTGTCGCAAGATGACCGCCGCCGATGTGATTTGCCAACAGCAATGAGATGAGTTGCGAACAGGATATCTTTCGCAGCGACGTGTCAACGATGTCGCTGTTGCAAACTTGCAGCGTCGCTGCGCTCGACGAGCATGTGGTCTCCGTAGGAGTACGGGCGTCATTGGCTTGCGGGCGCGAGTTCGGCGCGCGCGGCGTCCGCGTTGCAGAAGTGACCCCGGCACCGTCGCGCCACCGCGCCGCGCGAGATCCGGCGACCGCCCCGGTTGCGCGCGACGCTTGCTCCATTCCGGCCCGGTCCGTAAAAGCACTTTCGGACCTTTGTAGGAAAAACCCGATGCTATCGCTCGCCGAACTCCAGCACCGTATCGCAGCCGGCGAGCTCTCGCCCGACGCGGCAATCGCTCAATCCCGTGCGGCGATCGAGCTGCAGGACAAGAGCATCGGCGCGTTTGTCAATCGTGCCGAGAACGTGCGGGCCGCGAGTTCGGGCCCCCTGCGCGGCATCGCCGTCGGCGTCAAGGACATCATCGACACCTCGGACCTCCCGACCGAAATGGGATCGATGATCTATCGAGGCTGGCGGCCGCGCGCCGACGCGCCTGTCGTGATGATGCTGAAGCAGG
>Ga0307507_10007172_pt1 | contig 16437 bp, 9 predicted proteins | sample 7_EM_MG_FD_207223 | JGI IMG/M metagenome (GOLD analysis project Ga0307507, IMG submission 207223) | Populus trichocarpa ectomycorrhiza microbial communities from riparian zone in the Pacific Northwest, United States - 7_EM | ecosystem: Host-associated > Plants > Roots > Unclassified | place... | reverse complement strand
GCCTGCCAATGGACATCATTGCTGACAGCAGGCCCTCCAGACCAGACCACTCTGGTGCAAAAAGCTTTGCCACAACTATGGCAGATATTTTACATCAGCTTCAGGAAGCTCTCAAAAAGACACAGCCCCGCCAGACAAGTGAAGCGAATAAGAAATGACAACCCCACAGCTTTCAGAGTGGCGATAAAGTTCTAATCAGTACAAAGAACTTGCCAATTACCTATGGTAATGCGGACCAGAGCCTGGAGGAGGGCAGAAAGCATCTGAGTATCAACTGCATAGGGTCTTACAGCAGAGATATGTGGGAGAATTTACCTTGGGAGAGCAACGAGGACCAAATGCATTTGAGATAGCAGACCACCCCTCAAACTCCAGAATTGCTCAAACCTTCAATGTTGACCAGCTGCGGCATTCCAACATTGACCATTCGAGATTACAACCTGCTCCGAGTCCCCCTCCTATCCGTGTCGTTCCACAGTCCGGGGCTACACCAAGCGTGGAGTACGAGGTTGAGGACATCCTTGACTGGAGACAAGATCAAAAGGGTGCGATCAAGTTTCAAGTAAAATGGGTTGGGTTAAACAAGCCGGAAGATATCATCTGGGAGAAACAACAAGCATTTACAGGAGCAAAAGAGGCACTCTCTAATTTCATCTGCCGACCTGAAAACGCTGAACTTGCTCACCTCCTACGTTGGCCCCATTCTACAATAGTTGCGGAGACCCAGCCTGTTGGCAAAGGCAAGAAATCAAGGCCTAAGGGCCAGCCACCCAGTCGACGGAGTTCTCGCATTCAAGCTATGGCCGCCAACCCATAATGCAAGAATTTAGCTAGATTTCATTTTCTTTTTTAGTGGGAGGTGGTTGTAGGGTTAGAATCGTGGAGGGTAAGGGCACTCTGTGTATCTTAGTACTAGTATAGGTAACCAGGCCCAACCAGCGGAGGAAACCATCCGAATCCACCATCAAGAAGACTATCTTCCCTAAAAAGCTGACATGGTTACAATAGAACCAACCTCGGAGGATATAGGAAGATATATTGAGGAGCGGTTGAATGACCTAGACAAGAGCACTATAGACGAAGAGCTACGAGCAGATATAAGGAGAGTTATCCCAAAAGGGTCTCGGGAATGTATGTATTGACATAAATCTTGAATTCGGCAGACTGGACTAACACCAATTCCTAGATTTCTTCTTGTTTGCCTCGGTATGGACGCGATCCTCACAGCGACGACTATTCACCAGAAGAGACAGGCACTGGATAGAATGGCCAATGGTCTTGGCCTACAGGATGCATACGGCATGACATTAGACCGGATAAGACAGCAGGATGGAGGCAAATCAAAGCTTGGGATGGCGGTGCTGATGTGGGTTTCCTGCTGTGAGTGCCCCTTGCAGTCGGAGGAGTTGCGCCATGCACCTCAACTGCGGCCCTGGCCCAGGAGTGCAGACTAGTATATCAGTAGTAGTATCCATCAGTAATAATAATTCAAATTTCATTATCAGCACTAAGCTTCACGCACCTAATACATATAATAAAACAATCTCTTAGACATCTACTGGCCCTATCCCATCCATCCATCTTTCCGCACACTTGCCTTCGCTCGACTATTCTTGATTAGTTGGGTGGAGGGGAAGTGATGGGGATTCAGCACTCATGCTCTTTGGGATTACGCACTAATGTATTCCTTCTTGTCTAAGTAATACCCTGGGTTACTGTATTGTGGGCCGGTGATAATCTACCGTAAATTACAGCTGGCAGCTGCAATCCCGGAAAGCAGTATTTCGCACCACAAAATTTCCTCCCAGGTAATGTTGTCTTTTGTCATAGGAGCTAGCACCGAGAAAGGTTCTCATGGATTTTCTTTCCCACCAGGGCGCCACTTGTAAACCTCCTCCCGCTTACATCTCCATAGAGATCTGAAGTGTCCCTTATACCGTCCCCACTAACTATTCCAAGAAAGTTTACTGTAAGTAAGTTAGCATGCTGTATTCTAGTTTACTATATTGCATGCAATGTAAAGTAGCTGTTAGTGTTGAAATTATTTCCATTTGAACATGTTATGCTGGTATCTTGGGAACAGCGATTGGTGTAGTTTGGATTGCACGTCTGGACCAAAATGGAGATATGAGGGCTGGCATGAGAATGCTATTTCCAGAGGTCCGAACTGGACCTTAAAGCCTCCCGACCATTCCTTTAGTTACTTTGTCACTTGGTGGAAATATCATCTCGTGTCTACCGAAAATTGCTTTCAAAACCCTTTTTATAATATACAAAGCACACCGCCCTCGTCAAATTCTATTACTCTCGTCTCTTTGATCAACTTCACTTCACTGTATGACACCTTCGTTCCGATTATTACCCTGATTTTCAATTATTAGAACTTAGAGGCAGACGAGTGATATCTCGTGATATTAGACTTTACCCCTCACCTCCTAGTACACCCGTCTAACCCCGCCAGGATAGGGAGAGAGTGAACGGCTAGTGTAGGGGTGGCAAAACAGTATGGGTGCCGCATGAGAAGAGCTGCTTCCGCGGCGCAGGCAGTTCAAAGCCTTCAACGTACACCCCCGCTTAACCGTAGACTCCTTCATCGTACCATACAAGCACCTATAGATACCGCGTTGGTAAAAGAACAAGCTATCAAGAAGGGTCCTTTCCCTCACACTCGGGCCCACTCTAGTCTCAATAACCCACTCAGGTATACATGTCACTCTTTGCACTCCCCCGGCGGACATATACTCCAGTTGTGCAAATGATCCCCCTTTGCGGGCCAATTCACCCAGGCTGAGTATTCCATACAGTGAGTGCCAATAGCTTCTTAGTCCTTAAAATAAGGCTAAAATTACTCCTCTACCCCCAAATTAGGACCCTCTAACCAGATTGGGAAAATTACAGATTCTAGTTGCTTCAGTTCATATATCCCGTTTTATTATTGAATGCAAGGCGGTGTTTCCCTTTGCTGCCTGCCTTCCTTATATTTAATGGAGGATTGTGCAGTTGGCGCTAGGCCAAGGGACCATGGGATTTTATGCAGTGGACTAGGTTGAGGTGTTTGTGCCTCGGGCCCCGATATCATAACCTGGGATCACAGTTCAATAGGGCAGTTGGGCCTCGATGTTGTGCCTAAATTAGTCACAGGGCGCTTTGGTACGAGACACGCAGCCATCGGGCGCATGGATTCTTATTTTTACCTCCTATACTGAGAGGCATAGGATGTAGGTATTTGGTTTGTTGTTTCTTTCAAATCCTATGTCACTTGGTATAGGGAATCTAGCTCAGATTGCACTGCACTTTGTGCTGGCAGGCAACCGCATAGGGCGTAGTGTTTTTTTAGGGTCAGAATGATTCTGGGTTATTTGAAATCGATAGACATTACGATGTTTCCGAATGGTATGTCTCTTTATAGTTTGTTGCATTGTTAACTATTTGGAAACATATCCCCTGCTATGCCCGGAGCTAGCATCTCCATAGATGGTTTAGTTCGTTATACTCTTCCTCCTACCAGCTTTTCACACAATAATCTCACTCTTATTGCCACATCCTTTAGTTGTTTCTTTTGTTTCATGAGGTCCGGTTGTGGAGTTATTGGGAAAAAGACCAAGGAAACGGTCCCCAGATTTACCACACTTGCTGGATAAGTGATTACTTAATTCTCGCGCACATTGCGTTGTTTCTCTAGGCGATGGTTTTGTTTGCACGGTCTAAAAATTTATCGCTTCCCCACAAGTAAGGAAAATTTTCTTTCGCATGGCGAATAGAAGTATTAAGTTACTCCCAGATCAAGAATAGTGGTTCGGTTCGCATAGTTGAATATCCCTATCCCCTCGGTCACCGCCTTCAACTGGCCCACCCCGCGCCCAGCTTTTGGACCTCATTCCCGAATACACCGCTCGCACTCAGCCATTCCGGGCAGCAAAACGCAAAGAGCGGTCCGACAAAGCCAGAGATCTGGGACGGCGGGCCGGGTCTCAGCATCTCGTAGAGTAATTTAGAGCCCGCAGAAATCCATTCTAGGCCGCGTGGTATCCGGATTATCGAGATACGGGGTAGCGGAGGAGTGCAGGTATACTCCAGTACTTGGGGCGAGAAAAAAACACTCTTTTGAAAAACGCCGCGCTTGTGTGCTAGTATTTTGCTCTAGTAAAAATAGCCAGTGATCCCAAGCGGCCAGTCCGCCTGGTCCCGAGCACAACCAGACTAACCCAGGCTTTTTCAGCGACGGCCGGGCCGGACTGTGTGAAAGCAGCTTTCCAAAACTAAAGCTAGGCCCAGCCTGGGTCACCTGCAGGCTTCAGGTATTTCAACCCGCTATCGCTCATAGCCCTTGGTTGACTTTACACGTACCGGAAGCTCTTATATCGGAGGAGGATATCTTGATCTTAATTCTACTGTATTACTATCTAAATCCTGCAAAATATTATCAATAATATCGTAGTTGGGGGAAAGATACAAATTTGGTGAATATGAGGCTGGAGAAAGTATCTCGGCTAAGATTAATCTACTAGAACTGGCGGAAAGGTCATTAGAATAATTGTGCGAAGGGAAGAGCGGTAGAATCATTGCCGCGTAGTGTGGATATGAAGATCATGGCTGTTGATCAGTTGAGGATATTGATGTGTCTTAAGCGAAATTTACTGGTATAGCGCTGGCTGTAAGCTCCTTGTCTCATATTCTGAGTGATTAGCCGCGAAAAGCCAGTAGGCCGTTCACCGATATCTGCAGGCTGCCTGGGCATCTGCGAGCTTTTCGTGGTTTCAACCGGACTGACCCAGGCTTTTGGAGGCCGCAGTCGGACTGGCCGCTTGGGATCACTGAAAATAGCTGGATGTTGTTTCTCTCGGCGGGCTAATAATAGAGAGCTTCAAGAAGCAGGTTCAGCCCAGGATGTGTGCCATAGTTCCAAGGGCTCATCCTAGTACATAGTGAGGCCTCTTCGTTCGTGATGGTGGGCAACAGGTTCCCAACGCAGAGAGAGAAATGGGCTTCTTAGCAGGGGTTCTAAAGTGCGGGATGCTCTTGCTCTTAGCTAGAGTTTTCAAGGGTCTCTAGAGCGGGTACCAGACGTACTAAAGTGCTCGGATGTGGAAGTAAAAATCGAGTATGACAAGGATAAGGCTACTCTAGGATCTCGGGAATCTCGAGTAGTTGCATTGAATTCATTCCTTAATACTACGAGTACAGTATTGTACAAAAATTGTGCAGGCCTTAGTACCTCAACAACAAGCTTCTCTCCCTCAATTTTCCTACCCCGCTTTTCACCTTCCTATTCGGGAAGGTCGAAACGGGGTTCAACACCACAAAACAAATCCCACGATCATACCCGGCCACTGAACTTGGAGCTTCATAAGTGCGCTGGGATGGCCTCCTCGTGGGATTAATCACCAAAACACCAGGGCTAGCACCCTACTGCTACCAGACATACCGGCAACGTTTCGTCAGCTACGTTTGTCGAAAATCACCAGACCCGCCGCATACCTTACACGAAATCTAACTACTGCACTCAAGTATGAAGTATGGCGGGCAATACAACTTCACGTGGCGTTGGCCTGGGAAGACACAGGCTAGCATCCTACTGCTGGCTAGCATCCTACTGCTGGCTAGCATCCTACTGCTGGCTAGCATCCTACTGCTGGCTGGTATCCTACTGCTTCCTTCACGACAGAGGCTGGTACCCTACTACCATCGCACGAAGACACCGACCGGCATCATCATATATTGCCCGGCCGAAAATACACAAGACTCGCTACAGACGACGACGGTAAATTCACCATTTTGAGGATTGGCCAGTGGTGCTAGTTGTCGGGTACTCTCGTGGTACGGCGGGGATGCTACTTAAAAGCCTGATATTAGGCAAATTCACGAAGGTCTTTTATAGAGACATGTTCACTTTGATTTCATGCCATGAGGCATTATTAGTTTTTGTTTTGATTTATTTATTTTGTTTTTGTTTTGCTTTGGGTTTTTATTTGCCATGGGATCTTTCCCGAATGCAGCGGTTGTACCCTAGGAAGTGCTTGTCATGTACCTAAAATCATACCACGGATTTAACAAAAAAAAAAAAAACTTAGTACCTCAACAAGTGCATGCGGGGTGCTTCATACATACGGAGGCACAGCACCTAAGTTTTGTATGTTCCACAAGCGAGGTTTGCTGCCCCCCACCCCCTGTGGAACATACAAAACTTAGCAGCTGTACCTCCGGTATACCATCAATGATGTAATAGGTTACGTCTGCCAAGTTTTAGTCCAGGCTCTTCGATACTCGAGTACCGTACTTGAGTATGCCGATCTTTCTTGTCATTCTAGCCAGGTCAATACTTCCCTACAATAACAGGGTTCTTAGCATACTCGATTCTAACTTCCGCATCCGAGTACTACAGGTATTATCGTTACAAAAAGTCCAGTTAGTAGAGTTCAACTGAGAGTAAAGAGAGGAGAGAGCGAGGGGGTTAGTTTCAAGGCACCCGCTAAACCAAAAAGAGCCCATATGATGTCATTTGGGCTTCCAAAAGCAAAGAATATGACGATTGTGGAGCTTTGAGTCCTCTGAAAATTCATTTTCTGGCCTTGTTAGTGTCTTAAAACCAGCCCCCACGCTCTCTCTACTCGAGTACTTTCTCTGAGTTGAACTCAACAGGACCATTTCTAACGAGAATATTTTCTCTTGTTCACGGTTCAGGAACAGTGGGTCCTGTTTGAGCCACAGTAAGCGGCCTTAGTGAGACCCCCTGCTAAGATGTGCAGCCCGACGTAGCCAGGGATTTCTCACCTCCCCAAACCCTCTCCTGCATCTACAAGTACCTGTCTGTTCCCTCAACGCCCACCCTCACCCCCTAAGCAATAGATTCAAACGAAAATTTTCCCCTACAAACTTCAACAGCAAACCAATACGAGAGATAAAATGAGCCTAACCCCCGGAAACTCAGGTGTGATCTACAACTACTGCAGGGGGTGTGGGAATACCATAAACAGTCACAATCAGTTCCATGGGTGCAATATATCCATATCCGATGAGAAAAGCCAAATTCTAGAGTGGATATCACCGTTTTCATCTCGAGAGAGGCACCAGGCTGTTCGCAATTCACGGGTGGAGAAGGTGGGAGACTGGCTACTTTACAACCCAGGATTTTCTACGTGGCGCACAACAGAGAACCGGATGGCAAAGCCTGTCTTATTCTGTTATGGACATCCGGGGGCTGGCAAGACGTATATAAGGTATGAACCGGTGGAGCCCCCAATTTAGTGTAGTGCTTAAAAAGCAGCACAGCTCTCTTGTAGTAGATAAACTTCTCAAAGGGATTGATGGAGACGGTGTGGCCGTCGCATATGTGTACTGCGATTTCACCACTCGGAATATGCAATCTACAAGCGCTGTATTGGGATCAGTGTTGAGGCAGGTTGTCGGAACATTTGCAGAGATCCCAGATGATATACAGCAGGCATTTGAGCGCGCAAAAAGGCAGTCTGACGGTTGCGGGCTCCTGCTTCCCGAGATTCTCGATATGCTCACCAAGTCTCTGTCAAGTTTGAAGGGCTTTATCTGCATTGACGCCTTGGATGAGTTCCCTACAAAGCAGCGGGCTCAACTCTGGGACTCTCTGCGGCGCGTTGTTCGGGAGTGTCCAAACACTCGGCTATTTCTTACGGGAAGGCCTCAGATTAGAGCGGAAGTGGAGGACTATCTTCCTGAAGAAGCTGCAATGGTTACAATAGAACCAACTTCAGAGGATATCAGGAGATATATTGAAAAGAGGTTGGGAGAGGTCCTAGACAAAAGTATTATAGGCGAAGAGTTGCAAGGGGATGTAAAGAGAGCCATCCCAAAAAAGGTCGCAGGAATGTATGTATTAGCACGAGATGTTAATTCCATAGACAGGACTAACACCAATTTCTAGATTTCTTCTTGTTTGCCTCGGTATGGACGCAATCCTTGCAGCGACGACCATCCATCAGAAAAGACAAGCACTAGATAGAATGGCCAATGGCCCTAGCTTACAGGACGCGTACAACACGACATTAGACCGGATAAGACAGCAGGATCAAAGCAAATCAAAGCTTGGGATGGCGGTGCTGATGTGGGTTTCCCGCTGTGAGCGGCCCTTGCGGTCGGAGGAGTTGAGCCATGCACTTGGGGTAGACCTAGGCGCAGAAGGGTTTACCATCGACAATGTACCTTCGGTAAGAACAATACTGAGCTGCACTTTGGGGCTTGTCACAATTGACGAAAATACGTCAACGGTCCGTCTCTTGCATTTCACACTTCAAGAGTATCTTGGAACGAGTCCCACCCTATTTGAAACTCCTCAATCGATGATGGCCGAAATCTGCCTCACCTATTTGAACTCTCCCTCGGTCAGGAGGCCGCGGCCGAACCTCGATAGAGCACTAGCGGAATCACCCTTTCTTGAGTACGCTACATGTTTCTGGGGAACCCATGCAGCCAAGGAGGCGACCGAGCGGGTGAAATCTCAGGCATTGCGACTGCTTGACGGATACGAGAACCATGTATCTGTCGCTATTTTCTGGCGAGAGAGGATCCGTGAGTCGTACTTGGACTGGGATGTTTACGAAATTAGCGGACTACACTGCATCGCGTTTTGGGGGATTGAAGAAATTGCGATTGCCATGCTGGAGGCCAAAAAATGGGACGTGAATGGACGTGATTCTAGGAATGACACACCATTGATGTGGGCTGTAAGATATGGAAATGATAGGGTGGTGGAACTACTGCTAGGGCAGGGAGATGTCCGAACAGACGTGGATATTCGGGGGGGTCGCACAGTATTCTCGTTTGCGGCGGAGTCAGGGAATGAAGGTGCTGTGAAGCTACTTTTAGAACGCGGAGGTGTCAATCCCGATATATCGGATATAAATGGCCGAACACCCCTGTCTTTTGCTACCTCGCGAGGCTGTGAAGGTATGGTGAAGTTACTTCTAGGACGCGGGGATGTCAATCCTAATTCATTGGACTTCAATGGCCGACCTCCGCTATCATATGCTGCCGCGGGAAGACATGGAGGTGTGGTGAAGCTACTTGTGGAAAGCCGCGGTATCGATCCCAATTCATCAGATAGCGATGGTTTAACAGCCCTATCGTATGCTGCCAAGTGGGGGCGAGTGGATCTAGTGCAATGGTTTTTGGAAAATAGGGATGTCAATCCTGATTTACCGGATAGTAGCGGCCGAACACCCCTATCATATGCTGCCTCGAGAGGACATGAAGCTATAATAAGGCTGCTTCTGGAACGCTGGGAGGTTAATCCCAATTCATCGGATAGGAATGGTCTGACACCACTATCATATGCTGCCATTTCTGGGGCTGTAGGTGTAGCGAAGCTGTTGTTAGAACGTTGGGGTGTCAACCCTGATTTATCTGATATCAATGGCCGAACACCCTTATCATTTGCTGCCTTAAGAGGACATGAAGGCATAGTGAAGCTACTTTTGAGACACCTAAATGTCAATCCCGACTCATCAGATAGGTATGGTCTGACATCACTGTCTTATGCTGCTATTTTGGAGGATGAGAGTGTTGTGAGACTACTTTTGGAACGCGGGAGCGTCAATCCCGATTCATCGAATATCGGCGGCCAAACACCCCAGTCATTTGCTGCTATTTCGGGGGCCGGGGGTGTACAGCTGCATCTGGAAACCGCGAATCATAATTTATGGGGTAATGATGGCCGAACCCTTCTGTTATTCGCTGCCGGTGTAGGAGATCAAGGTCTTGTGAGAGTGCTTCTGGAACGCAACGATGTCAATCCCGACTCGTCGGATTACAATCGCCGAACACCCCTATCACTTGCCGCCTCGGGAGGGCATGGAGATGTAGCGAAGTTACTTCTAGAACGCAGTGATGTCAATTCCAATTCACCAGATTGCAGCGGCCGAACACCCCTGTCATATGCTGCCTCTGAGGGACATGAAGGTGTAGTGAGGTTACTTTTAAAACGCAACGGCGTCAATCCAGACTCATGGGACTACAATCGCCGAACAAACCTACCACTTCCTACCTTAGGAGGGCATGAAGGTATAGCAAAGCTTTTTCTGGGGCGTGAAGTCGGTCTCAACTCGCCGGACCTCAGTGGCAAAACACCCCTATCATATGCTATCTCAGGAGGACATGAAAATGTAGTGGAGTTATTTCTGGAGTACAGTGGTTTCAATCCCAATTCGTCTGCGTCTCTTGCTGCCTTACTGGGATATAGACGTCTGCCCGGGCCTCATCTGACACGCTTCCGCTTCAACTCATCGTATAACCATGGCCAAATGCCCTTGTTCGATGCCTCCATGATGAAGCGATGGGCTGAAGTGAGGCCCCTTTCTCGAACCAGAAACTCCGACCGCTACCGGTCGGACAACCGTAATCGAATGCCAACCCCTACCACTAGTTCGCTTGCTTCATACCAAGAAATAACGCATCCACGCCTTACAGCAGACAATGTTATTTTACATGCAGCAGATGATCCTCCAGTTGCTACTCCCATCTCTAGTTCTGTCCCATCTAGGCCTCTTCGGAACCGACCTCTACCATTCAAACTGCCTCCTGCTTTCCCTCTGACCTTATTCAGGCGCAAATTAAAGGTCCGGAAGAAGTGACCTTGATATCTATGTTGCAACCACGTATTTTGTTAGTCCCATTTCCAAATCTTTAATTTACGCCTGCTCATTTTTCTATTTTTCTCGTTTTTAAAGTACCCTGGATGTTCTGATTCTAGTGAATTATGTCGTGCTATGCGTGGCGCTTGGTGGTAGTTGATGTTTTAGTGTTGGATTCAATGTGTTTGTAATCCTGACTGTCCGATACTGATGTTTTTCATTCTTTTTTTTTTCCACTCCGATTTTTAGTTAAGATTCTCTTTGTGCAGTATCTCCAGTGTATCATATTAGTAGAAGTATTCATAATAATAATACATCTCATTACCGCCCACAAGCCACGTTGCCCAAGGCACATTGCAAGGCCAACAATTCCCTAGGCATCCACGGGCCTTGCCCTACCCCCCCCACTAGTCGCCTATCCATCTGCCTTTGCTCTACTATTCCCAGTGCACCGCCCGGGGCTCCTACCCACATATTCCCAAGTTTTCTAATTCCCACCGACTTTAGAACAATAGTAACACGAAGGGGACATCGCATCCCCCCGCCTTCTGCACATTCATTGCCCAAGGGATTACAATATTTTATACACGTTCTTAGGGAGATCTATTCTTATTGGTATACGATTGTGGAACACCCAAATTCACAACCCCCCAAAATACACGGTACCCACTAATTGGCTTGTAACATTATATTACTAAGATTCAGCCAATCAGGAGTGAACTGTGTGTTTGGGGGGGGTTGCGTATTGGGTGTTCCACAATTGTACCTGGAAAGGCAGCAGCATTCATTCATAATAATGCAAAATCCATCACCAGAAATGAGCCCTCCGCACCCAGCGCACATAATACGACCAGCAACCTCTCAGCCACCCACCGACCTTACTCGATACATCCACCTCTCTGCCCTCTACCTTCGCTCAACCATCTCTCATCAGCCCGACTGGACAGGCAATATTTTTTTATAGGAGCGTATATCGAGGAGGGCGCTCATAAACTTTCTCCTCTTGTGCCCCGTTGGTGGGCTCTCCTCCCGCCTGCGTCTCTGTTGGGATCTGGGGTGTTCTTTATACTAGCTTAGCCAACGGTTCCTGCAGGGCTACAGTAAATTGCCCTACTATGTTCTACCATAATATTCTTATGATAATAATATTATTGTATGCTATATTAACCTACGTTCGACCCTAGATGTGGACGAGTGATATCCCGTGATGTTGGGCCATACCTGTGACCTCCTAGTAAATAAGTTTATCCAAGGGTAGGATGGAGGGCCAACGGAAGGGAATACTGCAGTAGGATGAATGACAAGTGTAGGGACTATCACCTAACGCAGATACTACATAAGGCGGTTTCTGGGCAATTCCGAGATTTTTCCGTTCTCACTCCCGGTTTATTGTCCAGAGGATTATCTCATCATACTTCACAAGCACCTGCCCCGACTATCATAAGTCAGTAAAAGCACAAGCTATCCGGAACGTTTTCTTCTCCCACCCTCTGCCCCGCTTTAAGTTAGTTCCCAATATTGCACTCGAGTACACACGTCGCTAGATTGAACTACATCTAATAGACATAACCCCCTACCCAACCACCCAGTTATATCGATGATTCCGCCCCAGCGGCCAATACCCCCAGGCTGAACCTTCCATATAGTGAGTGCCTAAGGTTTCTTGATCTTTAAAATAAGGCTAAAGTTACCCCAAAATCGGTTCTTTGCTTTCTTTAATTATTATATCACGTGATGGAACCTTACATTTCTACCTATTATACCTTTCTTATCTTTGCGGGAGGATTGTGTCGTTGGTTATTGCTTAGGGCCGGTTATGATTCTAGGCATTGGGCAAGGCTCGGATGTGTGTGCTCGTGGCCCCAGTGTAATAGCCTGGCGGTTCAGTAGGCCATTGGGCCTCTACACCGTGTCTAAATCAGTTATAGGGCATAGGGCGTAGTGTTTTTTGGGGCTGGAATCGTCCCTGATTGTTTGAAGGTCACGACGTATATCCCCTGCTCTGCCCTGAGCTATGATAGCATCTCTATAAAGAGTCTAGTTCATCACACTCTTTCTCTCCCGAGCTTGATCCACCATGCCTCACTCACATTGCTACGTCCTTTCGTCCAGTAAGATCTAGTGGATCGAAGTATGATAGGTGGAAAGAGAATCAAGGAAATGACCTTCAGATTTACTGCGCTTACTTTATGTGACTGTTTAATCACCGCGCGCACTGCGCGGCCCCTCCAGGTAATGCTTTTATTCACAAGGTGTAAATAACTATTGCTTCCCCAAGAGTAAGGAAAGATTACTTTTACCTAGAAAATGGAAGTATCACTTTGAGATAGGAATCGTGGTTCGGTTTGTATGGTTAAACATCCCTATTGCCTCTACTACTACCTCCCACTTGCCTACCACCTCTCGTTTAGTTTTTGGACTTTGTGTGAATATACCAGTAAGAAGTTTCGGGTATAGTCGCACTTAGCTATTCCGAGTGGCCAAGGTGCAAAGAACAGTCCGGCATAGCGGGTGATCTGGGCGATGGATTAGGTTTAACTTGAGGAAATTTAGAGCTCGCAGAAATCCATACGGGGCTTGCTTGGCACAGAGATACGGGATTTGGGGCAGCGGGGGCACTTGGGCGAGGGAAAGCACCAGGGCGCCCATGAAACAATTTTGAAAATCTCGGACGCAAGGGGCTACTATCGCACATATAGTATCACCATTATCGTCCTCTTCTAATTCCTGATTGCCAACTTCTGAGTCAGCCCCTACTCTACCCCTCCAATCTACGGTACTGATCTCTTTTTGTAGTCCTCACTCTCATCGACTCGGAGCGAGAGACGATGTGATGAAGAAAGTTTCTTGTGAGCTCGACCCTTCCCAGCGAATGCCTCTCCGGTACCCCTCCTACTGTACTTCCTAGGCTGTCGTAACCCTCCTGCGCTCAACTATGCTTCCGCATAGTGATCCCCAGAAGTAAGAATTTTCTCCTCCTCATCTTTTGTTTCTGCTAGCCATGTTTCTAATGTCCCCTATTGTTGCAGCACACGAAGATTGTACATTCGAGAATTAGAAAGCAGACCATATGTATAATTCGAAAACGCAAGACAGGAGATCACTCCCGAATCAAGTCAGTCGTCCTCTATAATTACATCATTCTATCTCAAGCCGCCTTTCACTATCTGATGTGGCCACCCCCACCTGTGCTTCCAACCCACAAAATATCAATCCCTTCCATTCACCCCCGGGCACGTCGACAATCAGTGTATCTAAATATCCCATGCATTCCGCTACGTCCGAACAAGGGGAAGAAAAAAAAGAGTTATCGTACTGTACAAGACTAAAACACGCTCCTCCCAAAAATTAATCTCAAGATATATTCTCTACCAAAACGTAAATCTATTCTATTATTGAGCAAAAAGAATGAGATTGTCTAGAAAGGTTAACTAACCTAAAAAACTGCTAACTTAATCCCTAAAAGCTCTGGAAGACAAACTAGAAGCAAAAAATAAAATAAACATCGCACTACCGGTAAGACGAGGTGACAACCTCCGGGCAAGCAAGCAGGGGCTCAATTACCGGATGTGTCGGGAATTTCAGGCGTATAGCAGCTCTACGATTCGAAAGCGCTGGCTTGCGGTGGCAAGGGTGAGCGGTGTTCGGCCGGATTTACTCGAGCTATTGGTTGACATCTTCCCGCCCAACAGTAGCTTCACTATCCCCCCATGGCGATCCATGGTAGTCCACGAGAGCGGCCTTTGATCAAATACTGTATCCGGAGTGTCGGCGTTGATATCTTCCTGCCCCAACAGTATCCTCATCACTCCCTTATGACCTCTTCCTAGCCCGCGAGAGCGGTGTCGGCTGATTTACCCGAACTATCGGGTTTGACATCTTGTGAATCGTCCATATTGAGAGAAACGAGGAGGAATCTAGTGATCACCATTAGCTCTGCTTCCAAAATTCAACACATCGAAAGAACACATACGCCCCCGAGGCCACCTCCGGAATAATTCCTAGAATATCGGCTTCCAATTCCTCGCCCATTGCATCGAGCTCCGAGCCCCTGTTCAGCCTCAACCGAAGATATAACCAAATTTCATGCTTCCTTGGACTTATCGGCAAAATCTCAGCAATTCCGGAAACGTGTTTCTGTACTTCGTCGCGTATGTGAAACCTCCCAGTGAGAATAGCCGAGTGTTTGGGTACTTCCACACAATCTGTTGTAAAGATTCCCAAAGTTCTGGCCGGTGTCTCGCAGGAAACTCATCCAACGCACCTATGCAGACAAATACATAGGTCCGTAGGCATGGCGAGGACTTGACGAGCTCGAGGGTATCAGGAAGCAAGAATGCAAGACCACTAACTCCCCCTTCGAATTCCTAATCGCCCTCTGTACTTCATCTAGAATCGGTTCCGACGCGCCGATAACCTGCTCTAACAGTGGCCCAAGTACCTTTGTCGCGGGTTGCCGATTCTGAGCATGAATGTCACAGTACACACACCCATATTGTCCGCACCTATCTGATCACACAGTCTATCTATCACAAGGGAGCTGTTATTGCTATTGTTTAGCCTCTCCCAAATCCTCTCAGGGTAGCCGGAGTCCATACTTAAGATAAGTCTTTCCAACGCCGGGATCCCTGTAACAAAACAAGACAGGCCTGGCCTGGCAATTCCATGACCACTTTTACTCCGATGCGTAAATTCGTTTATAAGAGGCCTCGTCCACCCCAGCCGCCCAGTTGATGCCTACCGTGTAGCCTGGTGTTTTTCGCGAGGTTTGAGGGGAAGCAGCCATTCCAGGACGGCACGTTTCTCATCGGTTACCGACATATCGCGGCTGTTCCCACGCGTTTTTATATCTGTGACAATACCACAGTAGCTATTTATCGAAATGACTGGTTTTTGACGTGTTATTGGATCCATCGAGCTATCGATCTTGTTGAAATTCGTTCTCAGGAAGGACAGGCGGGGTGTCGAGGTACGGCAGTGTGGTCGACAGGTCGGTGGGGGTGGGAGATGCGGCAACCTATCCCTTGCCGCATTGCTGTTGGACAGCGCCATCCAATTATTTCACCGCCAAGAAATCCTGCGCAGAGTTAAAGGAGCCCTTAAGTAATCGAACTTGGGGGGGGGGGTTTGAATCGGGGCTTCTGGAAATAGGGATTGAAAGTGGGTTATTAAATTTTGATGCCTTAGTAAGCAAAAATAGCAGGAACTTTTTTATGGGAATTTCTACCTTCAGCCCGGCTATGTGAGTATTAAATTTTATTGCTAAGAAGCAGGGGAAGAGGAACGCCAGTGCTAGTTTATTAGCCTCTTCTGCTACCTTTTGTTTCCTTTTCCTATCATTTTATTTGTTTACTTGCTTCTAACTGCCTTCGAGTGTCATTATTTACCATTAATTTTTGTTAAAAGGGGTTCTATTTTGTACTTCTAACCCCCCGGTTCCGAAAAGCGGGCTCCTAGCCCTTCGGTCACTCTTGATCCAACCGCTCCGTTGCAACATCGGTTCTACCGGCCGCGGGATTAAGTAGTGAGAACACCTCGGAAACTCTGGAAAATAATGGTAATCGTGCCAAGGTGGTGGCGTCCACCACACCCCGGTCGCTCAAAAAATCGCGACCAGGGGCACTCCAAGGGAGTGCCCGGCAGCTCAACGATAATTTCATGCTCAACGATAATTTCAATTTGTATGTGAATTTAAGAATTACAAACCACAACCAAATACTTTCTGATGCTTTAAATGTCCTTTTGGCTTTCTCACAAATTGTTTTAATTGTCCGCCAATAAGTCTTCCACTTTTTTTCCCTCTCTTTCACAACTTTTTTTTCGTTTGGTGGGACTT
>Ga0307507_10007171_pt1 | contig 16440 bp, 13 predicted proteins | sample 7_EM_MG_FD_207223 | JGI IMG/M metagenome (GOLD analysis project Ga0307507, IMG submission 207223) | Populus trichocarpa ectomycorrhiza microbial communities from riparian zone in the Pacific Northwest, United States - 7_EM | ecosystem: Host-associated > Plants > Roots > Unclassified | place... | reverse complement strand
TACTAAGAACCGTCGCGGAACACGCTCAGACGTGATACTGGTGGTGCATCACAAACGTAGTTAGTCAGCTTGCGGACCGATTGAAAATCCGCACCAACAGAATCACGTCTGAGCTTGCTGAGGTAAACTCTCCACCACGCACGACCCTGCAGCGTGATTCTACAACTCGCAATGGATCCACTCACTGCAGTGGGTCTCGCGTCCAATGTTATACAGTTTGTTGGTTTCGCTGGAGAGCTTATTTCCAAAGGGAAGGAAATTTCACGCAATGCTGACGGCGCGCTTGTCGAGAACCTCGAGCTAGAAGCTGTCACAGACAGTCTGCTTGAAATGAGCGCCAACCTGATTCCCCTACCAAGCGCTGAGCCATCGGTTTCAGAGTGTGAATTGCTAAAGCTCTGCGAAAGATCGAGGGAGTTGGCTGGAGAGCTTTTGGCAGTTTTGCAGAAGCTGAAGGTTTCCAATAGCAGACCTCGGGCATGGAAGAGCTTTCGACAAGCCCTCAATTCAGTTTTAAGCGCCGAGAATATTGAGCAATTGTCGGCAAGGTTGGAAAGATACCAGAGGCAGATTCATACCGCGCTATTGGTCTCGCTAAGGTACTGCAACCCACGTCAATTGGAAATGCGGCTGATGATAAGTTTAGGGAACAACTTCAAGACTACGAATACAGGAGGAACACCTCTGCTCAAAACCTAGATCAAAGGCTTCAACACTTTATGGACTCAACCCAAAAGTGGCAAGTTGGATTCATCCAGTCCCTCCGCCAGTGCGATCGGAATTCAAACAAGGAACACGACATGCACCTGCTCGCCACAACGTTGCACGATGGTGCAGAAACCGATCGCCGAGAACTGTACATTAAACGAATCCATCATTCGTTACTCTTCCCGGAGATTGAAGAACGACGTGAAAGAATCGCTGAAGCACATAAGAGGACTTTTGAATGGATCTTTCACGGTACCAGCCGAACATCATGTCCGGATGATGTAGCTCCGGACTCTGCACCACCTCAGTGGGATAGCTTCACCGGTTGGCTTCGCGGAGATCGGAACACACCCTATTGGATCACCGGCAAACCTGGAAGCGGTAAGAGCACGTTAATGAAGTACCTCTACCATGAGGAGCGGACACTTGCCCATATCAAACACTGGAGTCTGGACCGCCCACTTATCTCAGCAGGATTCTTTTTCTGGAATTCAGGTACGGTAATGCAGATGTCATTCCCCGGCCTTTTACAAAGCTTGCTTTATCAGTGTGTTAGTACGCACCCGGAAATCATCCCACGCATTTTCCCTACCCGATGGCAAAACTACCTGTTGTACGGTCGAGATCTGCACCCCTGGTCGGCGCCCGAGCTCAGCAATGCTCTCAAGACACTCGTCGCTATGAAAGAGTTCCGCTTCATGATTTTCATAGACGGCTTGGATGAATTCGATAAAGACCCTTCCGAACTCGCCGCGTTCATCGTTAAGCTCGGAGAAATTGCTTGTCATAATCTTAAACTATGTTTGGCAAGTCGCCCTTGGCTCATATTCGAAGAAACCTTCAGGCGATCCCCGTCGTTACGAGTCGAAAACCTTACACGAGATGACATTCAGATCTACGTTGAAGAAAAGTTGGAGGTAAGCTCCCGGTGGGAAGACCTGATAACGTTCCAGGCCGACGCTGCCACTGGACTGATGACAGAAATCGTGGACAAAGCTTCCGGCGTCTTCCTCTGGGTAGTCCTTGTCGTGAGCTCTCTACTCGACGGCCTACGCGACGGCGACACGATGAACGACCTCTTCGACCGGCTTGGCCAATTGCCAACGCAGTTAGAAGACCTTTTCCGCAAGATTTTAGATCAATTGAACCCAGAATATTTTGTGCAAGCGAGTGAGCTTTTCCAGCTAGTTGAGTCCACCGTTAAGCCGCTCATGCTTCTGGATGTCTCCTACGCCATTGAAGGCTATGAGGAATCAATGAAAGCTCCCGTAGCTTCTGTCGAAGAAGCAGAACGCACCTACAGAGCTGAGACTATGCGCCGTCGGATCCAAAGTCGTTGCAAGGGACTTCTCGAATCCCCGCTACCCGGGCTGCGTAAGCACAAAGCCACTGTGCAATATCTACACAGGACTGTCCGAGACTTTATTCGAAATCGCACCATTTGGGAATATATAGTCTCAGGGGCACCGGATTTTGAAGCCGTCGCTTGCCTATGTGGATCGTATCTCAAGCAGGTGAAAACAGCCAGTCGGTATCCTGTCGACCCCAGCATCGTTGGAGACTTCTGGGAGTCCTTTGGACTCTGTACCCTGTACGCCAAAGAGTGGGAGCGGTCCAAGAACGATACTCCGATGGAGCTTTTCGACGAGTTGGAAATTGCGGGGAATGTTTATTGGGGTGCCCTATCTGAGAATTCGGAATCAGACTCAGATGAGAGTTTGTTACAAGAGGTCATCTACACTATCGTGCCATACATACCAGAGAAACGCATTTGGGATCAGATTGTGGGTAAAAGACAAGACGATGAGACAGTGCCTCATTGGGCCAACACGAGCTGGCTTGTAGCAGACGTTCCCGGGAGAACGCTCGAAACCCAGGTGCTCTACGACTCCTTCTTTAGCTACTGTTTCGGCAACGAGTTCAACTCCTACATCATGGCAAAGATTCAAGATAAAAATTCGGAGTACGCCGGTCTGGCCACAGCAAACATGCTCCTGCTTTCTGCGGTGAGAAGCGTTAATACCAGTTTGGCATTTCTTTTACTGGATTATGGTGCCAATCCAAATGCTATTAGCCGCGAAGATTTCGGAAGCCCCTGGCAGGAGCTTTTTGCTATGATCGGGCATCTTAACACCATAGAGGAGGCCTATGGTCTTGTCAACCGTTTCCTGGACTATGGCGCAGACCCTTGGAAGATACCCACCCACCAACCCTTGGCTGACTTTCTGATGCAAAAGTTTGGAAAGTTGGGCCATGGCAACGTGAATGCACTCGTGCAGAATGTTTTGAACGCAAGGCAGAGGCAAGCTAATTTGCAGGAGAACGCGAAGAAGTCGAAGTTTCGCAAGACTATGAAGGACATGTTCAAGAGGGGGTAGAACAGGAAAAGTTTAATGGACGCAACACACCAGCTCGTATGCGCCAGGCTGGGTGACTCGGCATCTACAGTGCTTAAGCTTTTCCTCTTCTCGCTATGTTCGACTTTACTCATGTCGACCAAATCCAAGCCACAAACTCCTCCCCCCCCGGAATTATTTCGGTTTGCTCAGGGCTTTCTGCACTTGTCCTCCGATCTCATCATCACATCCCCACTCTACGGTAATCCGACATTGCTTATCTTAACTAAGCAGCCGGAAACAAGGCATTTCTCTCCATCGCAATCTCTCGACAGCTCTTTCCGGATGGATGTTGCGGCTCTACGACGTTCTCTATTGTCTCAATCAAGAATATACGAAAATCTCACACTGCTCGTCCTTAGGCGCAGTTGCAACTGTGGAACCACCAACGAACACATAAACCTTGGCAGGGTACGAGCCGTAGTCCATACTAGCGTCAACCTTCTTGGAGTATGGGGACCTTTGCCCGTGATTAAGGCAGTGAAACCTCAACCCATCAGAATGGGGATCTCGAATCTGGATCATTGGATGGTGTTGCAGTTGGGAGGACAGCATGCGCCACACAACATACCCTACTAATGCCAGCGTGGGAATCGGACATGGCACCTGAAACGACTCTATAATTCATGCAGGAGTCTCCGTACCTAGTCCTTTGCCGCGAGACTTCAGCTTTAGAGGAGTGCGTACCGCAAGATGCGGGGTATGGTAATTTTACGCGCGGTTTACTCCACCAGTTTTTGAGTCTTCATCGACCGCATAAAGGGAAGGAAGGCCAAGACTTCGTCTATACTCCGAATTCGAGTTCGCATTGCAGCATCTCAGGCCCAAGGTCAAACTTGCTCAGCAGCATTTCGCTATTGGTCCCATCCGCTGTGGTTGGTTCCTCCCCTCTTTGGTCGGGCGAGCTAGTAGTTATAGAGCTAGATAATAACGAGGGTAAGAGCCACGATAAGGGCGCATATGTTGCCTTTAAGGAGGCGGTTAAGGTAGAAGATTACGAAGCTTCTTATATAGAGGCTTTATAATTTAGGGTTAATCTAGTACGTTCTTCCTTCCTTACCCTTTTCCTCACCTTCTACTGAGACTTACTATTTATAGTATATATTTAATCTGGAGTCATATTGGAGTCCTGGAGCTCCACCGCCTCCTCAGCATATGGAGTGGATTTGGGGGTCAAATCCACTCCACTCCAGTCCAATAACATCACCGATTGAATGATAAGAGTATCACCCCATCGCAGGGCAAGGATCTATTAACGAGTGGCATTACAATTCATGTCATTATTCGTTCCACTAAACGTTGGTTTGATCTGTCCATCGCGGAAGGCTTGGAAGTTGAGACACCGGAAGAGCTGGCCACACTCGCACTCAACGATCCGGTCTTAGATTTTGGTGCCTACCCAGATCCTTTGGTACGGTTTATCATCGCGAAGATACCTAGCACTGAAATAGCAGGATTGATTTTCCAAGGAAACCACTCCGCATTCAACGCTTTAAGCACCTTCTAGGTTGACGATCTCAACCAGGTGCTAGCCCAAGGCCTAAGTTCACTCAAAGAACACGTAAACTATAAGGGCTTTGCAGATGCATATTACCTTCACCGCGATAGTTCAAAGGAAACGCCACCAACTTCTATCACTCGGACGGCCGGCCGGGAAACCCAAATGAATGCATCCCTCTGGACGGCGCCGCAAAACTCGGCGTTGACAGCATCACGCTTGGCCCACCTCCCCTCCCTCCCCACCCTCAAAGCAACGTACAACATCCCCGCCCTCACGTTCCCCAAAGCTGCCTAGGCCCTCTTTAACGCTTCGCGAATCCGCTCCCCGGAAGCCATCTTCGCCCACTACGATGCTGCACGCACCTGGCCCTTCGTCGCCGACTACAGCCACCCAAGGAACCAGGACCTCCCCGATCCTCTGGATTCCTAGCGCGCGCACGCCGACCAAGAGGCCCTCTCGGCGCACGCACACACGCCGACGCAGCCGCTCTGGTCCCGACGCTGCGGCGCCATATCTTTAGCTGGCTGTCGGGGAGGCTGGGCCCGCCGGACTGGAGCAGGCCTGTGTGGCGCGTGCAGATGTAGAGCCGGGGCGACGTCGGAGTGTTGTGGAAATTAATATATAGTAAATATTAATATATAAACTTTAAATAAAAATTTTGAATAAATAAAAACGCGTAGGATGCGGGATCCAGTGACGGTGCAGGTGACGGCGAGTATCGATGACACGCAGTCAGGGCTAAGGAGGTGGAGGAGGCGGTGGAGGAGCTGGTGAGGCTAGCGGGGTGGTGGTTGGGGGAGAAGGCGAATTGGGAGTGTGGTTGGCGAGAGTGTGGGTGGCGGGTAGAGAGGTTAGGAGGTAGGTTTCCTGCCGGAGCGGTAGGTTTGGCATTGGACTTAACGCCCCCCGATGAGGAAGTGCTTTGCTTGGGGGTATTTGGACGTCTTTGGTGTGAGACGCTCAGAATTAGAGGCCTGTGTGTTGACAACTTAGTATATAGAGCCGTTCCCTCTTGTTCATTCTTGATGATGGCCCTGTGCTCAGGCTATATCCATAAATTAATAAGGATTTGGGAGGATAATTTCGGGAACCGTGATATCCGAATCTATTGATACAGTTAAATCCTCTATTTCTAAGGTATAGTGCCAGTGTGCCTACTAACTCGGCTTTGAAGCATAGGGCGGGTCGTTTGTGATACAGCCGCCCATGAAACTCCCATAGTCTACTATCAACTCCTTATTTCATTAAGTGAAGAAACGTTTGGAGGTCAGTAATCCCACCGCTTCGTCTTTGATCTCAGGTCTCTTTAAGGTCTCTTCAAAATCGTCCTCAGCTTCAGTAACATCCTCCTCCCTCGGCTTCGCTACCCCAATCCGTGCCCACAACCTTTCAACATCTTTATCCAGTAAGGTGCATATCCACAACAGCTTCCTCATGCGCGAGAGCAGCTCGTCACACGTTGTGTCATTGTCGAAGCCCGCGTCCGCGAATGCCACGGAGCAGTACTGCGCAAAGAAATCCATTTCGGGGGATCCCTGCGCGCCCAGCGCACCAATCGTCAGCGTCCACAAGAGTAAGTCAGGGGCCTTAGCCCACTTAAAAATATTAGTCTTCTTAAGTGCCTCCCGTAATCGCTGAACTGTGGTGACTGTCACGGACCGGTACGTCTGGCCGGCAGGCTGCGAGACGCGGACGGTGAAGACGAGGAGTGAGAGGCAGATGCATTGGTCTAGCGTGTTGCGAACCTCGGCTGAACGGTCGTACCAGTCAAAGAGGCGGTAGTGGAGCAGGCTCACGTGCTTTTGCAGCTCCAGTGGATCTAGGGGACACCGTGGGTCATCGAACCAGAATGTCACGTCTGACGAATAAGCAACCACATCAGCGGTGATTTCTAGTAAGTCGACATCGATCTTGAGGTCTTTGCAGAGCCGGATCATCCGGGTTGACGAGGAACGGGCACGGGAGGGTGACATGTCATATTTGTACGGCATGCCACAAGAATCAACGAGAGCGGCGTATGGCCGGTCAAAAGATACAATCGAGTGTGCGATGCTGTGCCTGTTGGGGGTAGTTAGCCAGGTTTTGCAAGTAGAGTGTAACATTGACAGGTGGCCAACCATAATATGAAGGATTGCAGGCATTTGTTTGTGCCAAGCGCCGCCAACCCTCCCCTCTGCTCTATCATCGCCTTTAGGCCATTCAGATGAATCATCCTCTGTCTCGAGCCAGCAGGCACATCCTCACGTCCGTGCCCCGCATCTGGGACAAGCATGGTCTCTTCGATGGTCAGTAGCGTGAAGACAGCGGCAATGTTATTGTCGCCTATACTCGATTGAGGATCGCAAAGATTGCTGTTTATCTCGGAAATAGCTCGCGTTTTGTGGTATAGTACATTATCCATAGTCCCTGCCCCTGTCACATAAAGATGTAGCGCGGCAGAACAGAGTACGGCCTGCGCAAACGCACTCCTGCTGCTGTCCTGCAGAGCCTTGGCCAACCATTCAGTTGTCGCAATTTTAGATTGGTGGCGAATATCCAGCGGTATAATGCGTGGAGATACAATGCCCGTGACTGTTGCGCTTATTTTGTTACCTTTCACAATGTTTATGGAAGGTTCATGAGTGCGGCTTACAGTGATCTATAAGGGTACTTGTTCGCGGATCTGTCCGAATCGGGAGCGAATCAAACGGATCAAGAACACCAATGGCAAAGAAATCCCTGTCAAGCCCGCCAGCAGGTGATACAGCGAGTGAATTTGGTTGCTTATGGCTGCAGAAACCGTCCTCACAACTGCACACTGTTCTGGGCTCGCTCGACTGACGACTGTTAAGACTACGCCGCGGCTTGAGCAATTTGTTGATCCTACGGATGTCTTCTTTCGGAGAATAATGAAACCAGGATAGCGAATCTGCAACCTCAGGCCACTCGCAGTTTGGGACGTACTTCGTCCCCCGTCTCGCACCCTTGTTTGTGGGTACTTTTCGGGTAGACCATTGCCTTTGTTTTCGAGCTTGATGCATTATAAACGATCGTATGGCCCGGTTGGGCTTTATGGACCTCTGAACGCCATTTGACGAATTGATGAATAGGAAGTTTTGCTGATCCCCCGGCTTAGGTCCAGAAGCTTCCCCACCAGGAGAGGCATTATGCTCATGGCCGGGCTCCATGCTGAAACACTGCAGTATAGCCAAATCCACGGAAGTGTAGACAGCCAAGACATGAAGGAACACAGTGGGTAAGTATGAAATGCCAAAGGGGGTTATAGGTCTTGAGTAGGATTTTATCAGACGAAAGCTTAGCAGTTCAGACTAACCTTAATAGCCAGTTATCAATGCCTTGAATAGGTTAGCAGAAGCCCAAAAACCAGCGCCAGCTTCGTCTGTGCTCGTCGATTACTTCTTTCCGCCTTTGTGTATTTCCGCATTCGAATCCTTGGGCAATGCTTTAATCTGTATCGGAGTAAGATATCCTACAATTAGTGGCTTTGTAAAGGACTCACCGGACTGCTCTATGGTGGACATTATGAAGGTAGGTCTTCTCTGTGCTTCTTTATATTTCGTGTTGTTGCTCATGCAACTTGCTTACGTATTTCATTCTTGAAATGCGATCTTCTACCGACAAATCATAACCTATCAGGGTCAAAAACTCGCCGCTGCTGCGCCTACCAAATGCTCTCCACAAACGCGGCTTTATCGTTCCGCACGGCACATTATAACCGAAATAGCCCAATTCCAAATAATTTTCGGAAAACAGGCATGGATATACATCATCAGACGGGTGGCTGAGTCTGACACTTAATCAAGTCCTACAAAATATGTCCAGATTCTGGGAAACCATGGACATTGCCACGTCATTTCAGCGATCCCGGAGATTCGTTTGGGCGAAATGTTGACAGTGAACCAACAGCGGATGTAGTGGAACCGCGGGCTTTGCCCAATGTCGGCCTTTTGAATCCAGACCACGACCCTGAGATTCTGACTGGGAAATTTAGAGGCTTATGTTTGGGTGCCATGAATCACGCGGGCCAAGCCTTCCATATAACTAGACCTCTTTACTCCAGCTCATTCAAACCTTAAGTCAAAACACGAGTTTACTTCCTAGATAAGAACTCCTTAATACGATGATAATGCTCATTTCTTGAGGATAGATCTCCAAGTAATGCCGATACACAATCTGCGGTGATTATGTAAGATACTGCAAAAGCCGCCCGATCTTATAAAACTGATCTTCACTAAGCCGTTCAAGAAATAGAGGCTCTCTCCGAGGCATTGATCGAACTATTTCTAGCCGTACGCTCTCTAATAACTCCAGACTCGTTTTCCCTACGGTCATGGACGTTTAGAGCCGAGGCGCATATCGAACCACAAACTTCTCTAAGCTCTCTAAATAGCTACGGACTCGAAGCTCTCAAATACCGACTCGGCCAAGTGGACCACTATTAAGAGGCTGCATAGCCAGTGACTTCTTCAAAACGGTTCCATGTGATGTCTGCAACAACCCTTTTGAAGTTGAAAAGGCCCTTTTAGATACACAATCTGGCAAGGCCGGTATTTCTAGGTCTGGGTAAGGGCTCCGTAGACAAGCTCGAGCAGTCCCGAAGGCTTTCAGAGAACTAAATTCTAGTCTGGACGGTTTTGTGCTAATTATGAGAGTTTCTATGAAGCGTAGGTTAGTGTAATGACTTGTGTCGAACGGTAGAACTCGTGTGTCAATTGATCTATGAAAGAATAGAGGCTATATATACATGATGTAGGTGTAGGTAATGGGAACAGGTACTAGGTAACTGGAATAGGTAATAGGCAACTGAGATAACCCGTCTTAGGTCGATAGCTTGGTTCACTGTGTAGTTGCCGTTGGAACACCGTTTATGTAAAATAAGGTAGTAAGGACCGCATGTAGTCATCATAGTTTGCGTAGTGAAGAATGGAGAGAGAATATTGTAGAATAAGCATGGTAGCGGCTAGTCCTATCGAGCGGAAATTGAAAGGAAATACTTATGCTAGGGAATAAAAACCCAGCGTCAGTCTGATTGGGTACCGCCTCTATGGTCTTGAGCAAAAAGTCATCTTACTGAAACCCATTACCGTTGTCAGACCGGAGCAATGCGAGGCGCATATTTCCGTGGTACAGTAGAGTTTTGGGCAATCTCTCGAGACTTATTGTCATACTTGATCTTGAGATACTTGGGTCGCTCTCAGTCGTGCGAACGGCTTGTCTTCTGATTATTTTCAGCCAGGCAGGTATCAAGACAAATGACATAAGCTAGCTGAGAGGTAGAGACACAGAATTGTACGAGTGATCTATTTTATTCAAGGTGGCTCTAAGAGCCCTAATATACATAAGGAAAATAACCCTAGTTCGACCTTCGGTGTCCGTAGTCGTTCAGTGTCCGTAGTCGTTCGGTGTCCAACACCTCAGCAGTAAAGCTACCTCCGTAGCCAACACACCCCCTCAGATCTGACGTAGAGCGGCAGAGCTGGATTACCAGATTAGCCAGTCGGGATAGACGAGCTGGTGGTAAGCTTTTACTGTGATTTAATTGTCAACTAACTAGATATCTGATATCGCGGAGCCCTACTACTTCGACGAACTTTTGATGGTTTTGCTTTAAGAGAGCTTTAGTTAGTCCATCTACAGCCATCTCGTTCGTTGGTACCTATTGTACAACAAAGCTTCCATTTTGTACCTCTTGGCGAAGCCAGAATTAATGGATATCTACGTGTCGGAGTTTTATAGATACCATAGGAGTCTCTTTTATCACAATCCGTACTAACTGCTAATTGTTACAATTAATAATAACGTCCTGTTCCAGATTAAATCTAATAGCTTTAAAGATCTAAACTATATGCTTAACCTCCCTACCAACGTGTAAGAGAGCTAGTAGTTCTGCCTTTATAGTAGACTTAGTAACTGCCTTTTGTCTAGTCGCCTGCCATGCTATAGGCCTATTGAATAAGCTTATTAAGAAACCCTATAAGCTCCAATATGTTAGAGCATCATTAGCAAAGCTAGTATTAGAAGCAGCTTTCAGAACCTAGTTTATCTTATATAGCGTAATAGTAGAGAACTTGAGAGCGAGGTATCTGGTATTATAGAGATAGGTAAGCAATCTGTTAATCTCCGCAAGATAAGCTAGTAATGGATTTTATAAGAACTTAGCTAGCTTGCTAACAGAAAAGGCAACGTCTGGTTATGTAGTAGATGCTAGATATATTACAGAACCTATACGGCGTTAATATCCTTTTATCTAATTCGGCGTAGCTTCTCCCTTATACGGTGTTAATTCCTAGCCCAATAGTAGTGTAGCTGATGGCTTTAGATATTCTAAATGGTATATTAAAACTAGCTTCTTGAGATACTAATCTAGATAGAGCTAGAGCTTTCCCCTTTACCAATCTCGCACGACACGAGTGTTTAGAAATAACGTAAATTAAGGTATTTGGCGTATCTTAAATTAATCTTATAGCTGCTTTAGGATGTCCTCCATCTGCTAACAATAGCTCGGGTGTCCTACAATTAGGATATCATCGACGTAGAAGAACATAAAGATAGGTTTGGTAGGGTAAATATAGAGATATAGCTTATCTGGTACAGCTTTTAAACCCATGCTTTGTAGAGTAGTAGACATTTCTAAAAACCACAATTTAGGAGATTTCTGTAGTCCGTATATTGCCTTTTTTAGACGGAGAGAGAATCTAGGCGGTAGGTCTATACCCTTAGGGGGAATAAGGTAGACCTTATTATTAACTAAGGCATTAATAAAGGTGTTAACGGCGTTAATCTATATAACATCCAGGTCGAAGCCAGCGATGAGAGCGCATAGTAGACGGAAGGTTTAATAGGCTGCCGTTATAGCTTTAACCTCCTCTTATAAGACTGCTTAAAGGTCTCCATAGACGACTAGATAAGCTTTAAATCTTATAATAAAGCCATCCGTATCTTCCTTGTACGTAAAGACCTACATAGTAGGAAGTCGATGGATCTTTTTAATTAGTTATACCTCGTCCCAGGTCTATTTTCCGGTTAAGGCCCTTATCTCGGTGTAAGCAGCTGCTTTGAACTTGGTAGCGTACTTATAATTAAGCATCTCTTTCCATAACTTTGGTGGTGGTGGAAAATCGTCTTAATGTCCGTACGTCTTTATAGCAGCAGTATAGAAAGCGTGAGCCAATGGTGTTGTATCTAGATTAATGATATCATTATTATTATTAATTTAAACTGTAAAGGCTTGTTATTATAAATCCTAATTTAGCATATCTTTCTTCTTTGCCGTAGGCCGCTTTTCACGGCCAGAACGTCTTTTACCCCCTAATAATAAGCCTGCTGTTGTCTAAGATTCGGAACGAGGTATAGAATCTACAAACCGTGGTTTGGTAACTTTAGAAGATAACTAAGTGGTAGATGGTATCTGTAGTGTAGATGCCACAGTAGATAGTAATTACTAAGGCGCTAAAGACGCTGATGGTTTAGACGGTTCTAGAGTTAGCTCTAGGGTAGGTAGCTAATAGAGTTCTTCTATTAAGATCTAAATGCTTTTTAACATAGGAGTAATGTTAATATTTGCTAAATGCGGCAGTTTTATATCTAGTTCTTTGTTAAAGTTCTCTATCCAGTCCTTGCTGCTATCTTGAAGGTTATCTAGTAGGTCCTAGACTTGCTAAAAACAATCCTTTTAAGCCTGTGAGATAATAAGGTGTTCTAGTATTTTGGGAGATTAATACCTCTTTAACTTATTAATTCGTATATTACGAGATTAGATAATACGGTTGGTGGTTAGTATCTATACCCTATAGATATTTAAAGCTTTTATACCAATAAGATAACCTATTTGGGCTTATAGCTTAAACTTTACCTTCCTAGAAATGCTATATTTAATAAGCATATAGGTTAAAGATCTGGCTACACAAAGTCCTGCTAGCCATAGCTTCCGTTTATATAGCATCTTAAATAGGGTCTTCCAGTTAATGGACTAAATGGGAGTTTAATTAAGTAGGAACACTGCTAGAAGCACAAACTCAGGCCATAAATCCATAGGTAACTTTGCTTTAATAATAGCAGTCCTTACTTATTTGGAAATAGCTCTCCCTAACCTCTCTACGGGTCCATTTTGAGCTGGGGTATATAGTGTTGATTGCTTAATAACACCTCTGTTAAGCTAGATAAGGTTCTTTACCCTAGCGCCTACACCTTGCTCCTTATCTATATGCCAAATGCAGATACCTTAAGCATTAAATTTCTTCGCAAATGCTATTATTAATTTAAAGAGTAGGAGCAGTGTCTCTTGCTTGTGGTTCTTAATAGGAAAAGCATGATGGTACTTTATATAGTCACACCAAAAGTGAGCTATATATGTGTCTCTATTAAACCCGTCTTCTTCCATAATAATATTAAAGTGAATACGTTTAAAAGGGTAGGTTCCCTTTACTAATATTTTATAAGATGTCTACTAGGTTATCTTTCTAAGAATATATAGTTTACAGAGTGGTATACCATACGGAGTTCTTCCTCTATCTGTCTTAACCACTTTAACCCCATCTGCCGCAGTTAGCAGATAATCTACTGACTCCATATTACAGTATAGTAAGCGTTAATATTATACTTTGTTATATACTAAGGTCTTAAAGAATCTAGTAGAGGTAGCGTAGGCGGTAGGAGTAGGTAATAAGCAGGCGATGGCATTAATAAGGTAGAGACCTCCGTATTCCATAAGGTTGGTAAATAGGCCTCTATTATCCTTATAGCGCAGATAATTTGTAGACTAGTTAATAATTACTCCAACCCTATAGAGCTTTACTGCGGATATCAGATTAGTATAAAAATATAGAGCGTACGCTACGTTCCTTAATGTTAGATACCGAGTTAGGCGTTATTTGCCCACCTTAATTACCAAGTTAATATTACTGTATTTATGGATTTCTGCCCTAGAATCTCCAGCTGTTGCTATAGATATGCTTGGCTTAAAGTTACAGAAGTATCTAATATTGTTGCAGAAGTGGGTGTCTGCCATAGTGTTATACCCCTAGGCGTTAATTAAAGACAGATCCAGATAATCCTACGATAATGTTAATAATATTAATAATAAAAAGGATGTTGTTATAGCAGCCGCTGTAGCTTAGGGCCTATCTAGATCCTTAATCTTTTTAGCCGTAGATAAAGCTAATATAGACATCCTTAACCTAGGACCTTCCTTCTCGATCTGCTTAAGCCTTTTTTTATAATACTGCTTATTTATTGGGACCTTAAGCTATTTCTAGCAATTCTTTAAACAACCGTTATTTGGTATAAAGTTCAGACCTTAAAGAAACTAAAACAGTTGCTTATAATTCTTTAACTTATAGGGTAGACCACAAGTAAAGCACTTTATCTTAGGTAATTAAGGAGGTGCTAGGGTAGTAGATATTATAGGATCTGCAGATAGCTGCCCTAAGAGTATAGCATAAGCGTTACGTCCCATATTTAGATACTTATAGAAGAGGTTAAATTCCTTAATTATTATCTCCATTTTAAGCTTCTCTAACCTCTTGGCTACCTTTTAAATGAAGGCATAATACAGAGCTAGATAGATCTCCTTATAGTCCTAAATAAAAGCTTATATAATACTGTTTTCTGTTGCCTCTATTAACCCTTCCTCTAGCTCTTTACTGTTCTGTATAATAGTGATATAAAGCTAAAGCCAGGATTCTAGAGTTTGGCGTTTAGGCCCTTATTTCCGTTTCTTAAGATTATCTAATACTATTTACTGCAACATAGCTTGTGACAGCTTTGCTACCTTTTTTAGCTGCCTTAAAATCGAATATGGTGTAATAAGGTTTTTAAGATATCCTAAAAAGTTAGTGCCTATGGTGGTATACAACAGTGCTGTAAAGGTGTAGAGCTTCTCTTCCCGTTTTATATAGTCCTGTTGTTAGAGCTTATAGAGCTTAAAGAGCATTCTCTATATCTCTAGAGATTGCGGAGTTTGTTGTCCTTGTTAACTCAATAACCCAGGTGTAGCTGTTCCAGTAGACGCTGGAGTTGCTGCTGAAGTTGCAGGAGCTGCTGCTGCTGTTACAGAAGCTGCTGCTGGTGCTGCAGGAGCTGCTGCTGGTGCTGTAAAAGCTGTAGGAGCTATTATAGGTGCTATAGGAGCTGCTGCTATCGAAGGTATAGCTAGCTCAGTATTTTCTTTAATTTCGTTCTCCGTCTTATCTGGGTTAATATAGTCCCAGATCTTCGCAAAACTTGCTTCTTAGCGGATAAATTAAAACCATATAGGCCAGTCTTTCTGGGTTAGTAAAAGAGGGTTTATAGAGTCCTTGGTTGCCATATTAGCTTTTATTTTAAGGTTGCGTAAAGAGACGCGCTTACGCGTAAAGCACGCGATATTTCGTAACAAACTATGCTCAAAGAGGCTTAGTGGTAGTTGTCTGGCCACTGAGATCTCCCTAGTGCTCAGAAGGTTACCGGGCTCATAACTTTCAGCCAGGCAGGTATCAAGACAAATAACATAAGCTAGCTAAGAGGTAGAGACACAGAATTATACGAGTAATCTGTTTTATTTAAGGTGGCTCTAAGAGCCCTAATATATATAAGGAAAATAACCCTAGTTCGACCTTCGGTGTCCGTAGTCGTTCGGTGTCCGTAGTCGTTCGGTGTCCGACACCTCAGCAGTAAAGCTACCTCCGTGGCCAACAATTATTATTTGTGCTTAGAGACCCTAGCAGGCGCATCTATGTAAAGTGTATTCGAACGCAACCTCCTGATGCCGTGACAAAATAATCTGAAGCATTAAGATTCCAAGGCCATGGTCACCGAATTTGAGCTCCTGTCGCTGGCGAAACAGTCTATTCTTGATGTCTCTCGGTTCAACCCCTATTGCAGAAGCCAAGTATCTATTCTCCTTTCTGGGCTCTTGGACATCGTCCTAGACATCCCACGTCATGGCCATCTAGCTTTTGCCACTTCCTTTCCACATCTCATCAATTCGGCTTTGCATCGCTCTGCTAGACATTCCGAACTTCTTCTTGATATTGCCATCTAAGCCTTTGAATAAGCGCGCCACTCGTGACTGAATAAGCCAAGTCAGCACGTATCTAAGAAAGGAGAGAAATTCGGAGTCTACATTGGTTAGACATTTTCTCATACGGTTATTATTAGTAATATCAGTGGAGAAGCAGAAAGGCGAATTATTAGTCTTGTGTGCACCTTCTAGACAAAACAATAATCGCAACATAGCTTTGAGCAGACGGTTTGCTCCCCTCTACTACTAACCTTCTTGAACCTTCTTGAACTTTCCAACAGTATTTAGGATTTCGGCACGGATTGTAGCTTTCCGTGAAATACCCCGCATAGTTGAGAAATAGTATAAGCTACATTCAACTTTGTTACTTATAGGTAGAAGAACTTATCTGACTTCCTAGGTGGTTTTCTCAAGGCGCTGGATTACTTCTAGAGGTATCATTTTTTCTAAAGACTAACCGTATTAGGTCATTTGATGAGGCTTTCGTGTCTTGTACCCACATTCAGATCGATTACGTGCTTGATAACGAGGCGCGAACCCAGATCTGCAGTGAGGTTATCTATATTCAATATTGATTAACTATTATTGAATATTGAATATTTTATATATATATGGTAGTATCTTACCGTTTTACATAGTCATATACATAAAATTAGGGTATACTATAGGTCGCAGTATAGATAATAGGTAGAAAATAGGCAAAAGACATATAGGGGAGGGAAAAGAGGTAGGGGGAAGGGGGGAGCATTGTGTCTAAATGCCTGTGCACGGATCCTACTTTATCACGTGTTTCAATTTTGTATGGAGGCTTGGCTCAATATTCAATATTCAATAAA
>Ga0307507_10007170_pt1 | contig 16441 bp, 20 predicted proteins | sample 7_EM_MG_FD_207223 | JGI IMG/M metagenome (GOLD analysis project Ga0307507, IMG submission 207223) | Populus trichocarpa ectomycorrhiza microbial communities from riparian zone in the Pacific Northwest, United States - 7_EM | ecosystem: Host-associated > Plants > Roots > Unclassified | place... | reverse complement strand
TTATTGCTACGGTTTTTCTATTTCATTTGGGCCAGTATTGGGTTGGGAATACGCGTTTGAAAACCCTCCTCAATGAGGTTGACGTTTTTCCATTCTCGCACTATAGAACATTGGGAACTAGGGTAGGGGGAAAGTGTGAGGGAAAACGCTGTTCTTGATCGCTTGTGCTTTTACTGACATGGCATTAGTAGGCACTTGTACGGTGCGACGAGGAAAGCTTAACCACCATAAACCAGAGATGTAGGAAAAGGCTCCAAGTTTCCTGGGCCGTGACAGCCGCCCTCCACATGCAGCATTCATACTAGTTCACCTCACCTACACTACCCACTCATCCTAATACCATATACCCTTCAACCGGTGCTCCATCTTATCCCTATCCTGGCAAAAATGAACTCATTTACTAGGAGACTATAAGAAAGCCTAACATCACCAAATATCACTCGTCAACCCCGTGCTCAAACTGTTAAAAATCGGAATAACTGTTGGGATGAAGGTCATAAAGTAAAGTGAAGTTGATCAGGGAGGCAAGAGAAATTACATGAAACAGGTAGGCGTGCTCAGCATGGTATGAAAAGGATGTGAACCCTTTAAATGGCGATAGGAGGAGGATAGCCGCGAAATGGCAAAATGATGAAACGGGGAAACTAAAACGAAATTCCAAGAGTTAAAGCAACATAAACGACCTCGATCGCTAACACACGTATGTGGGAAAGTTCTCTCATTCACTCTTGCTCACGATCACACTCACACTAACTAACTAACGGTAAAAACAAGAGTATATATACCAGCAAAATCATCCTCCAATCCTTGTATCGATCGTGACACATGTTTTTTCCTTTCCACGTATATCCCCCCTCCCCCCCGTAGACTTCCGTGCTAACAAAAGAAAGGCAAAGATCATCAGAACTCCCACTGTTCATAGCGTCCGCGCATCCGGCGCTTTCATTCTCCTTCCCGGCTCTTTCATGCATCCAGCTCTTTGAGTGTCTTATAGCTTCCAGCACTATACCGATCTTGATCGCATATCCGAACTCTTTGTGCAAACAATAAAGCGATATGCTGAGCAGGCCGAGCAGCATCAAAGACTTCCAGCAGAAACCAATTTTCAGAACTAACGAGACAATATTTTCACAGAGCTATAAGGAATAACTACAAGGTCAGGAGGATTTAAGGTTGAGTTCGGACTTCTGTAAATAGCATTCCCATGCCAGCCTTCATATCTCTGACTATCATTCCTGGTCCTGACATGCAATTCATGACACTAGCTACCGTTCCTAAGATACCAATAATATCAAAGCTGACAAAGATTAGGGTAACATGTTGAAGTGCCAATATTTTAAATACAAACTCTTAGTTTACGTAGCACACAATATCATAGAATGAGATATAGTAAGTTGGCTTAGTGTAAACTTACCGGGAACCATTAGCCAGGCTAGAATAAAGAAAACTTTAATGTTAGTGGATACGCAGGACGAAAGGAGGGCACCGGAGGGAAAGAAGGTTTATAAGCACCTTCCTCGATTCCAGCTCCCACGACAAAAGACAACACTAACCGGGGTAATTTAATCTTGTGAAATAGATCTTTCCGGAATTGTGGGTTACAAATGTAATTTGCGGTAAAGTAGTCGAGTATCGGCCGTCTACAATACGGGAACCTAGGGTATTATTCAGACAAGAAGGAATAAATTGGTGCGTAATTCCAAAGGGGGGCGGCTGAGTAGTGATTCCCCATCACTTCCCCTCCAACCTGACTGATCAAAGCGGGTTGAGCGAAGGTAGATGGGTAGAGAGGTGGATACCAGAGAAGTGGTAAATCTTATAATGTGTATTAGATGCGTAGAGGTTGTTGCTGCTAATGGAATTTGCCCTAGAATGGATGAATACCTCTACTAATACACTAAGCTTGCACTTTTGAATCGGGGATGGGGTGGAAGTGGCTGACCGGGCGGAGAAGTCACCTTCCAGGCTCATAAAAACACCTAAGCCACCAGGCTCACAGCACCCAGTGGTCAGGCAGAGGCTTGACTTCCTTCAACTCAAAATGCCGGAAGCTGTGCCGTGGCGGCAGCCCGGTTCAAACCAGATATACAGACTATCACTTGTGAGGGTTCATGCAACGCGGCGGAAAAAATGATCAGATGAATTGCCGATGAAAGGTCGCAAGGGGTGAGCGAACGAGCAACCCCAAGGAATATGAACACCAAATCTCTACTACTTCCCCTCCCTTCTAGCTGGTCAGAGACGATCATTCATCCCCTTAAATCCTTTCTTAACTTAGTATTATGCCACTAATATAAAGTATAAGCTAGGGTCGAGCTGCAGCTCACGGGCTGATTAATAGTCTAAATGGGTGAGGTATATTTTGGCCATCATCGATTGAGTAGTTTTGAATACGGTGAGACACGCTCCAACATGCTCTTAAGGTGCGAGATGCAGGAAGCGACTGTTGACGCCTCTTTGCCAATTATGATAAGTCCTAAAGTGTAGTCTTGTACTGTCCTTATCAAGGTTACATTGTCGCTATTAAAGTCTTCAACCCCTAATTCGATCCCAGTACAACACATATCACAATCCTGCTATCTCAAGGACAATCCACTGCAGGAAATCCACTTCAGGACCTCCACCGCAAGTTTCCGTTTACTTCCATGTTCCTGCTTTCTCTGGTCCAATACTATGTTGTATGTATCCTATAAGCAAAAGCCATTAATCATCCTACTGACTGGTACGAGTAGTGCCTATCTCTTTTGATGAATGGTCGTCGCTACAAGGGTTGCACCCATACTAAAACAAGCAAGAAGCAATCTAAAGATCGCGACTAACCTACTCTGTGAAATTCGACACCTCGCGTTAAAACATACATTCCGGGGATCCCTTTTGGAATAACTCTGAATGTATCTGATCACAACTTCTCGTCCATTGTGCTCTAGGTCCTGTCTCATCCCCTCCTCACTAATCTTCCTATACGTCTTGCCATCACCCAGATTTCCATAGCAGAATAGGACAGGCTTTGCCGTCTGGCCCTCTAATGTGCGCCATGTAGAAAACCTTTGTTTGGAGAGTAGCTAGTCTCCTACTACCTCCACCCGTGTACCGCAAGCAGCCTGGCACCTTTCCCTACATGCCAACGGAGATATTATAGCCACTTGAGAATCTAGCCTTTCGCATTGGGGATGGATATACCGCATGATCTGGTGATACTCGTTTTCTCGCTAAGAGGTTGAAAGAAGGTTTAGCGAAATACATGAGCTTCATTGAGTAGAGAGTAACCTTTAGGGGTAGGATTTTCACAAATATTTACGCTCAGAGTCTTTCTCAAGCACAGCTAACTCGGAAGGGTTACCTTGTGAGAAATCTTGACCCACACCTTATTCTGACCTCTTAGCGAGAAAACGAGTTTCACCAGATTATGCGGTATTGTGATTATTGAATTCACTGTTGTAATTGTTTGAAATTCTTAATGTCGTGGCTGTTTTCCTGGATCATACCTGAGTTTTTAAGCACTACTCCGCTCACTCTGTCTAACGTATCAGTTTTAGTGCTTAATAAACCTTATTAACTGTGGGGGGGGGGACACCACTGTTCGTGCCTAACGAAAGCACTAAAGAAGGAATGAACAAAAGTGCAACCACGATAGGCACTGAAGGGCAAAAATGCGGAGATGAAGGATCGATACTCTCTCTAACTCTCGTGCTAAACTAGCTAAGGACAGGATAGGAGATATATATCTCTGTCAAACCAAACACTCCCGAAACTAAACGAACTCTAAGGAAACACATGCGGCTGACCAAACTCAATCTCCAGCACTCTAGAACCATCCTGATATCTCATGACCCTCCGTGATCCATAAGACCTGAGCCTCAACATGCGTAAACCCCATATGCGTAATGGCATAGGGTGTGAAAACAACAAAGCCTCTGCTAGGTGCATAACCGTCAGAACCACAAAGCCATATGCCCGATACCCTTCCGTCTCCTAACCGCATAGCGCAACCCTACATATCCGCAAACCTGCATAACCCCATACCCTAGAGGCACCTATCCAACAACCACCAATCCCAGCATATATGTGAGTGTGATTAGAACACTCCCTCCGAGAAGAAATTGAACCCAGGCGCGCACAGATTACATACTTGATCGCCCTTGGCATATTGGTGAAAAAAAAACTGGAAACTACCCACGGACAACCACCGACGACCTTTTCGAAAACGGTAATATGGCTTGTGGGATTTGCCTTTGTCCGAAGGATTTACGTAGTACGAAGTTGGTGGTTCGTGTGTTCTAGAAGGTAGACCTATCGGCCGCGGGTTATTTGTTTTCAGTACCATAAAATCTCTTGGAATCCACCATCTCCGTCAGCGCTGTAGCCCCCGGATTCGGGGACCAAAGCTGATGTGGAGGCAGGGGGGGGGAAGGTTAGTAGTGGATGCCGAGGGAGCTATCGGTCCTATAGCGCACTTTGGGCACGCAGGGCTTGTGGCTGGTAACATGATGTGTATTGTTATAAAGAATACTTCTATCACACTAATATAGTACGCTAGGAATATAATACTATATAAAGAGAACCTCAATGAAAAATGGAGGCGGAAAAAGAAAGATAAGGGTCGTACAGATAAGATTATAAAACATCCTGAATCTACTATAACTGAAATACCAATTACCGCCAAGCGCCATGGGTGGCTTGAAATAATTGGCGAGAATCCCCATACCTATGGCACCCTATAAACGCGAAAAATAGAGAGAAAAACGAACAGGAATAAAGCCAAAAGGAAAAATGGAAGCCTTAAACTAGCGCTAAAGGCAGAGATAATGATGAGTAGGGCTAGGTATGAGTATAATTTAATGGGGGTTTCCGGCGATTTGGAATTGTCTGGTGATAATAGTTTCACCACACCCTCTCGCCTCATTATAGTAGCGTATGACAAGGGTGTTTGGCCATTGTAATCCGGTGAACTGGGATCGACATCCCCACGTCCCAAGAGTACTTTCACTACACTTTCATGTCCTCTGAAGGCGGCAAATGACAGAGGTGTTCGGCCGCGACTATCCGGTGAATTGGGATTGACAACGGGGGATTCCAGAAGCAACTTTACCACACCCGGAACACCGGAAATGGCAGCATATGATAGCGGTGTCAGGCTATTGCCATCGGATGAATTGGGATTGGCATCCCTACGTCCCAAAAGCACTTTCACTGCACCTTCATGTCCTCTCGAGGCAGCAAATGACAGGGGTGTTCGGCCGCTACGATCCGGTGAATTGGGATTGACACTGTCAAATTCCAGAAGCAACTTCACCACACCTGGAGCCCCGGAAATGGCAGCATATGATAGTGGTGTCAGGTCATGGCCATCTGATGAATTAGGATTGACATCCTGGCGTCCCAGGAGCAACTTCGCTACACCTCCACGTCCCTCTGAGGCAGCAAAGGACAGGGGTGTTCGGCCATTATTATCTGATAAATCGGGATCAACACCCCAACGTTCTAAATACAGCTGTACTAGATCCTCGCGCCCCCACTTGGCGGCATAGGATAGGGGTGTTAGGCCATCGCCATCCGTTGAATTGGGATCGATATTCGGGCTTTCCACAAGTAATTTCACTATGCCTCCATGCCCCCCCGCGGCAGCATATGACAGGAGAGGTCGACCAATACGATCTAACGAATTGGGATTGACCTCTTTGCGTCCCAGAAGCAGCTCCACTACGCCTTCACATCCTCTCGATACAGCGTATGATAGGGGTGTTCGGCCTTCGCTATCCGATAAATCGGGATTAATATCCTCGCGTTCGAGAAAGAGCTTCACCATATTCTCATCCCCCGAAATGACGGCATATGATAAAGGTGTCCGACCACTGCTATCCGAAGAATCGAGATTGACATCCTCATGTTTGAGGAAGAGCTTCACTACACCTTCATGTCCTGTCGAGGCAGCATACGATAGGGGTGTTCGGCCATTGTTATCCGGTAAATCGGGATTGACACCCTCATGTTCTAATAACCTCTTCACTAGATCCTCTCGCCCCCACTGGGCGGCATATGATAGGGGTGTTAGGCCATCGCTGTCCGATGAATTGGGATCGATATCCGGGCTTTCCACAAGTAGCTTCACTACACCTCCATGCCCCCCCGCGGCAGAATATGATAGCGGGGATAGATCATTGCTATCCAATGAATTGGGGTCGACATCGGCGTGCCCCAGAAGTAGCTTCGCTACACCTTCACGCCCATTCTCAGCCGCCCAGGAGAGCGGCGTCCGGCTAGATCTACCTGGGCTATTGGGATCGATATCTTTCCGCTCCAACAGTAGCCTCACTATTCCCTCATGGCCATTCCCGGCAGCCCACGAGAGCGGTGTCCGGCTAGATCCACTTGAGCTGTTGGGATCGACATCTTTCTGCTCTAGCAGTAGCTTCACTATTCCCTCATGGCCATTCTCGGCAGCCCACGAGATCGGTGTTCGGCAAAATCTACTTGAGCGTTTGACATCCTCCCGCGTTAGCAGTAGCTTCACTACTCCCTCATGACCATTCCCGGCAGCCCATGAGAGCGCTGTTCGGCAAAATTCGCTAGGGCTGTTGGGGTCGACATCCTTCCGCTTTAACAGTAGCTTGACTACTCCCTCACGGCCATTCCCGGCAGCCCACAAGAGCGGTGTCCGGCTAGATCCCTTTAACCTGTCGGGGTCGACATCTTTCCGCTCCAACAGTAGCCCCACTACTCCCTCATGTCCATTTTCAGCAGCCCACGAGAGCGCTGTTCGGCCACAACTCATGCCCGGTTGATCAGGTTGAATATTTTTTTCTCGCAAGAGCAACCTCACTACCTCTTCATGCCCGTATCTTGCAGCCCATATGAGTGGCGTCACACCCGCACCATCTGTTTCGTTCACATCCCATCCGTTCATCTCTATCAAGATACTTGCGACTTCGGCGATGCCGAAGTACGAGACACAGTGCAGTGCAGAAAACGTCTTATCGCCAGGGTCACAGTCAAAGGGCAACCCCCCGTCGATCGACTCCCAGAGGAATTTGGCGGATATGTGACCGTCGAACTGATCAAGAAGCTGGAGCGCCAATGTTTCCGCGCGATCTGAGAGCTCCATTCGCATGTGGGTTCCCCAATATAGAGAAGAATATTTAAGGAAGGGTGTGCCCCGCGGGTCAAGGGATGGGCCAACCGAAAGACCCTTGACGTGCTGGAAGTTGAGATACGTCAAGCAGGTCTCGGCCATCGTTGAGTGAGCTCTGTCAAAGAGGTCGGGATGTGTGCAAAGATACTCTTGGGAGGTAAAATGAATCAACCTAACGGTCGAGGTACCCTTTTCTACGGTGGCAAGTCCTTGGCAACAGTCCAGCAAGGTCGATATCGTGGGGATGTCGTCGGTATCGAGATCATTTGACCCGATCCGGATTGCTACGGCGTGACATAACTCATCCACTTGCAAAGGTCGCCTCGAATGGGAGATCCACATCAGAACGGCCATCCCGAGTCTTGCCCTCTCCCCACCCTGAGCCTTTATCCTCCCCAGCGTTGCCTCGTACGCGCCTCCTAAATCTAAGCCATTATCCATTGCCCTAAGCCTTTGCCTCCTCCGATATATGGTGGTTTCTCGCAGGATCACCCCGACGCTTAACAAGACAACCAGGAATCTAGATATAATATCTTTTAGCACAGAACTTTAGGTATTTTTATAAGTGTCTTGGCTCTTCACTTACATTTCCGAAACCGTTTCGGGAATATTCTTTATAATTTCCTCCTCTAAACTCTCGTCCATCGCATCCGGAATCGTATCCTCTTTTAGTTTCGCTCGGAGGAAGATGATGATATCATTCTTGGTGGGTGTTATGGATCTAGTCGCTACCCTCCCAGCAAGATACTTCTCTACCTCACCCCGGATATATGGCCTTCCGGTCAGAAATACCCGAGCGCCTGGGGACTTCTGGAGGATTTGGTTGAGTGAATCGAGGAGCTTCACCCGGTGTTCTGCCGGACATTTGTCCAGGGCATCAATGCATATAAATGTACATCGTGAGGACGAGATATCATGCAGGATCTCTACAATTTCTGTGAGTGGTATCCTCGGACCACCGATAACCTTCTCTCGGTCGCGAAAAGCTTTGACTATTCTTTCTGGAATCTCGCCCAGTTGAGCAACAACCTGTTTCAGCACCGAACCCAGAATAGCAGCTGGGGATTGCTCTTCCTGAGCGGTGAAGTCGAAGTAGAAGCACGCAACGGCAGCGTTTGTCTCCACTGCCTGCTTGCATAACGCATCTATCACCAGCGAGCTAACATGACAGCTCATTAGCAATACCTTTCTTCCCCCGAGTATCTTCTCTCTTACCTAATGTAGGTCTTGCCGACCCCTGGACCTCCGTAGCAAAACAAGGCTGCACCATGGGACCCGCCCCCATGAATACCACCAGACCAGTTCCGATATTCCTCAGTTTGGAAGAGCCAGCCTCCCACTTCGTCGACCCTACGGGTTTGAATATCGTGGTGTCGTATCTGGGGCTCCAGTGGAGATAGCCAGGCCAAAATTTCCGGTTTCTCGTCGGCCATACAGTTATTCAATACAGTGTTGAAAGAATTAGTATTAAAAAAATTGTCGGTACCGTAGCTGGTATGATGAGACATTTTAGATTTTCGCTGTTTTGAAGAGTGTAGAGGATGGGTTCTTGAGCAGTTTTGTGCGGTAGAGTCGGTTGATGTAAATCCTGGGGGATGAAGAAAAGAGGGGGCGATTGCGACCCAAAGCTTTGTGGACGAAGGCCTGGTCCAATCAATCCACCCGATACCGGTGCTAATATCGGTATTAACTTACAAGTATCTGCGGAACCAACCTACCGTACCATACTCGTAATTACCGTATTGCCTACCCCAAGCGGCTGATGGCGGAATGGGGTGGCATGGAAGCGCTGAACTGTGGTGCACAATTCGTAAGTGGCATCGAGAACTATCACTTCCCGGCAAGTAAGCGACGCCGGTGCCTTATTTTGCACCTTGGGCTGAATTACTGTATCACTTTCAACTCTAGGAACCGTAATTCTACGCGTGCTGTCGAACGCTATTTTTTCTTCAGTTTACTAGCTTCAACTGTTGCCTCTCCGTCTTTTCGGATCTTTCTTCCTAAATACCGCCAATACATGACTAGGGACTTCCACCTCAGTTCATAAAGCCACTCAAAAAAGTCATCATGGAATAGAGATTGTCTTTGACGGAGATTATGGTGGCCTAAGGGGGGACACTTCATGAGCAAGGAGAAGTCTCACCTCACGAAGACTTTTGAAGTGTGGCTGTGCTTTATTAGTGATTATTCCATGCCTGCGCGCATTGTGTTGTTTCTATAAGCGATCGATTTGTTTAGTCTACCGAGCGTAAAGAATGATGAGTCCCCGCTGCCCGCCTCTCGCTTAGCTTTTAGACTTTGTTTGTGAATACAAACAGTAAGAAGTTCCCTGCACAGTCGCATTAGGCTACGGTACTTGTATTCCAGACGACCAAAATGCAAAGGGCTACCCGACACAGCAGGTGATCCAGGGCGACGGCTCAGGTTTTGGCATAGAGGAATTTAGAAATTCAAACAGGGCAGCTTGATATCTAGGTTATCGAGATCTAGGACTGTGGGGTGGGAGGGGGGTGTGACTGTGCTGGCAATCGCTAGAAAAAGCATCTGGGTTCCTAGCTCCTCGGCTGCTGAAACCGTGGAAAATGTTGTGCGGCCCCTGTCAGTGTCTAAGACAGTGATGACTAAGGCGCCCTCGCAGTATTCTTCAGTGATGGCGCGAGTAGATAGGATCATATAGCTAAAATTAGTTATGGTCTGAAGTTTGCATCTCTGCGAATTTGTAGTAACTAACAAAAGTCGCTTATTAACATATGTCTCAGAGACTGACAGGGGCGGCACAACATTTTCCACGATTTCAGCAGTCCAGGAGATACAGGAATTTTGAAAATCTTAGCCGCAGAGGGTTGTTGCCGCACATGTGATATTTGGTAAAACTTTGTCTAGTCACTCGGATATCATACGAGTACTCATTGGCCCAGGGAGTTTGGGACGTCGCGTTAACCTTTAGCTAGTGCTAGAGCAAACACAACACCCCGGCCTTGTGCCCCGGCCGGTTGAGGCTGAGAAGTGTTCTAGATTGCGCAGGATTTCTTGGCAGTGAAATGATTGACAATGTGGTCAGGGATGGGTTGTCCCATCTCCCACCCCCGCCAAGTCTGTCGACAACAATACCGTATGGTCCGTACCTCAACACCCCGCCTGTCCTTCCCGAGAACGATTTCAACAAGACCGATAGCTCGATGAATCCGATAACGCGTCATAAACCAGTCACTTCGATAATAGCGACCGTGGTAATCTCACAGATACCGATAAAAACGTGTGGAATAACTGCGATATGTCGGTAGCCGATGAGAAACGCGCCGTTCTGGAATGGCTGTCTCCCTCGAACCTCGCTAAAGACTTCAGGAGCACCATTACAGTAGGCATCGGCCAGGTGGCTGGGGCGGGTGACTGGCTTACAAACGAGCTTACTTAGTGGAGTTAAAGTGGTGATGAAAGTGCCAAACCTGTCTTGTTTTGTTATGGGGACCCCCGTGTTGGAAAGACTTATCTTAGGTATGGATTGCGGATACCCTCAGAGAATGTGGGCGAGGCTAAATAGCAGCAATAACAGCTCCCTTGTGACCGATAGGCTGTGTGATCAGATAGATACGGGTGATATGGCTGTAGTATGTGTGTACCGCGACTTTCACGCTCAAAATAGACATCCGCGACAAAGTTACTAGGGCGCTGTTGAAGCAGGTTGTCAGCACATCGGAACCGGTCCCGGATGAAGTACAGAGGGCAATTGAGAATTCGAAAGGGGGTTAGTGGTCGCACACTCTTGCTTCCCAATATCCTCGAGCTCGTCAAGTCTTCGTCATGTCTACGGAGGGTATTTATCTGCATAGATGCGTTGTATGAGTTTCCTGCGAAGCACCGGCCAGAACTTTGGGAATCTTTGCAGCAGGTTGTGCGAAAGTGCCCGAACACTCGGCTATTCCATACTGGGGGGCTTCACATGCGACGACGTACAGAAACACGTTTTCCGAGTTGGTGAAACTTCACCAATAAATTCTAGGAAGCATGATATTGGGTTATATCTTTGGATGAGGCTGGACAGGAACTCGGAGCTCGATGCAATGGGCGGGGTGTTGGAAGCCGGTATTCTAAGAATTATTCCGGAGGGGACGTATGTGTTCCCTTGATGTATTGAATTCTACAAGTAGAGCTAATGTTGGTCTCCAGATCCCTCCTTGTTTCTCTCGATATAGACGCAATCCTTGCAGAGGCGACCATTCACAAGATGTCAACCCCGATAGTTCTGATAAATCCGGTCGATCACCGCTCATGGGCTACGGGAAGTCATAAGGGAGTGGTGAGGCTACTGTTGGGGTAGGAAGATATCAGCCCGGACACTCCGGACACTTTGATCAAACGCCGCTCCCATGGGCTGCCGTGAATCGCCACGGGGGGATAGTGAAGTGAAGCTTCTTTTGGGCGGGACGATGTCAACCAATAGCTCAAGCAAGTCCTACCGAACACCGCTCACCCTTGCCACCGCAAATCGGCGCTTTCGAATCGTAGAGTTGCTATATGCTCGACAATCCCAACATATCCGGTAATTGGGTCCCCGCTTGCTTCCCCGGAGTTTGTGATCTCGTCTCACAGAAATTGCTGTTCGTTGGTATCGGGAGTGTCGGATGAATATGGGTTTTGTCACGGGGTGGTCTGTGATGTTTTGGTTTTTTGCCCTCAGTTCTTCTTCCGGCATTTTTAGGGATTAAGTTAGAAGTCTGTGGGTAAGTTAACCTACCTTCTACTCCTAGGCAATCTCATTATTTTGCTGAATAATAAAATTAATTTAGGTTTAGGTAGAGGATACATCCCGAAATCTATTTTTGGACAGAACGTGTTTCCTCCTCCTCTTGTTCGAACGTAGCGGAATGCATGGGATATTTTAGATACACTGATTGCCGACGTACTCGGGAGTGAACGGAAGAGATTGGTATTTTGTGGCTTGGAGACACAAGTGGGGGTGGCCACGTCAGATAGTGAAAGGTGGCTTGAAATAGAACAATGCAATTACAGAGAACGGCTGGCTTCTCTCTGGAGCGATCTCATGTCTTGCGTTTTTGAATTACACATATGATCTGCTCTAATTTTCCAATATGCGATTTTCATGGGCTACTATAAATTGGGGACATTGGAATTACGGCTAGCAGAAGTAGAGGATGAGGAAGAGAAAATGCTTACTCCGTGGGGTTACTACGCGGAGGCATGGTTTGGTGCAGGAGGGTTGTGACAACTTGGGCAATACAGTAGGGGAGGTGCCGGAGAGTCTTTCGCTGAAAAGGGTTGAGCCCGCAAAAAACTCTTTTCATCCCATCGTCTCTCACTCCAAGTTGATGGGAGCTCGGTCCACAAAATATCCGTTCCAAAGTTAGCCATAGATTCCCTAAAGAAGGGATCAGTCGATTGGGAGTGGAGTAGGGGTTGACTCAGGTTGGCGACCCCTACTCTACGTAAGTAATAATGAAATATTATATGTGCTACGGGAGCCCTTTGCGTCTAAGATTTTCAAAATTGTTGATGGGGGGCCCCCCTGATGCTTTCCCTCGCCGAGTAGTAGAACACTCACTTCCCGGCATCCCCGCATCTCGATACTGGGCGGCCCTATATAAACTTCTACGAGGTCTAAATTTCTTTATGTTGAACCTGCCCCCTTGACCCAGGATCACCCGCTATGCCGGACAGTTCTTAGCATTTTAGCAGCGCGGAATGTCTAGGTGTGAATATACGAAGCTTCTTACCGGTATATTCGCTAACAAAGTCTAAAAGATAAAATGAGAGGTGGTAAATAGAAGGCACTAACAGAGGTGAAAGGGATGTTCAACCATAGGAACAAGACCACTATTGCTAGTCCGGAAGTGACATTTTCTATTCGCCATGTGGGAAAAAATTTCCCTTACTTGCGAGGAAGCAATAATTCTTTCCTTAGTGTAAATAAAGCTATTGCTTAGAGAAACGACACAATGCGCAGGGGAATCGAATAATCACTTATAAAGTATGCGAGATAAATCTGAAGGCCAATTTTTGTTTTTTGATTCTCTTTCCATTGGCTCCACCAATTAGATCTGATAGAACAAAAGAATGTGGCAGTGAGTAAGAAGATCATTGTAGAAAAAAGCTCGCGAGAGAAAGAGTGTGATGAATCAGACTATCTATAGAGATGCTATGATAGTCCAGGACAGAGCAGATGATATACCGGCATGTCCCCAAATAGCTAACAACTCAGCGGACTCTATAAAAAAACATACTATTTAGAAACGTGGTGATCTTCAAAAAATCTAGAACCATTCTGGAAACAAAAAACGCTGTCCTATCTACTATAACTGATGCAGGCACAACACCGAAGCCTAACTGGTTTTTTTTTACCGAACTATAATACCAAGTTATAACATCTGGGCCGAGGCACACACGTCTCAGCCTTGCCCAATGCCTAAAATCATACTGCCTCTAGTCTATAACTAACTGCACAGTCCTCCTCCCGCAAGGATAAGGAAAGCAAACAGAAATGGAAAATTCCGCCACCTGATATAATAACTAACCAAAGAAAGCAAAAAAGAGCCGGTAGAGGGGGTGACCTTAGCCTTATTTTAAGGATTAAGAAACCCTTCGGAACTCACTGTATGGAAGACCAAGCCTCGTTGTATTGGCCTCGGCAAGGGAATTAATTACCTGCACCACTGGTGAGCTGGATAGTGGGTTGTATCCCCCGGACGCAGAGTAATACAGTGAGTGATATAATATCTATGGAACATTGAGACTAAAGAGGGGCGGAGTGTGGGAGAAAAGGCCATTCCTAATAGTTTACGTTTTTACTATGACGGTACTAGTAGGTGCTTGTACAGTACAACAAGACTAGCAAAAGCCCCCTCCAGACCTGGAGGCTTATTGTTTTCTTGTCTTCCAATAATTACCATATATGTATTCAATTACGTTTGTAATAAGTCAAATTAAGAATATAATAAACATATTAAATAATAATACCAAATACAATTAACTTTTTGAATTATAAAAGAAAATTAAAAATGAACCCTAGTCCAGCCATCAAGCTGATCCCAATTTCCAAGATCCCTCCCTCGTTTGAAAATAATTTCATTCTCCACCCAATCTCTTGTCATTTCTTGACAACTAACTCCATCATTTCCTCCTCCTCCAAACCAAATCTCACTAAGTGTTCGAGTCGTAGCTCTCGCTTTAAAAGCTTTAACCAATTCTTTAAGCAAAGCAACACCAGTGCAAGCCTTGTGACGATCCGTTCCGAGGATATAGCTGGGATCATACACTGCAAGGACACTATTCTCATAATAGATGGCATATGTATGCCAACTTGCGATAGATTCAGCTTGTTGTTCAATAGCATTGCCTAATACATTGGTAAAAACTGCGAGGATTCCAGAGCTTCGTATTTCACGCAAAAAACTGGCAATTGTAAGACCTTCCTCCCAACCTCTGATTAGATTATCCCCTTGAAGAGGGGTAAATTTCCCACTCTCAACTGACCTCCCTGCATCAATCTTGGCAGCCCGAACATAAGCTTGTTTTAACTTATTGTCTTTGAACATTGTGAGTTTGGGACAAATAATCAGTTGTGGATTGATTGTATCGGAAAATTCTGTTATTGTTGTGAGAAAGGTTGTCCATTCCTGAGTGGTAGTGGTAGTATTGAATTGCATTATGTCTACAGATATGTATTCTCAACTGAGGGAATATTGGAGATAAAATATGAGGGTGGTAGGGTTCTTTTGAAGGATATTGTTCTGTGAAGTGGGAAGTGGAGAGAGAGAGAGAGAGTTGAAAATGTTTAGGTGCTACACTATTTAAATATGCTATTTTCTTTGTTTCTCTTTTGCTTTCTTGATATTCTTTGTTAACTCTCATGTGTTATTATTCTTTGTTGTTTGTCTTTGTTCTATTCCTTTATTATTTTTCTTTGTTTTTTCTTTATTGTTTCTTATTTGACTTTTCTTTGTTGTTTTCCTTTATTGATTGTTCTTTGTTGTTTTCCTTTATTGATTTTTCTTTAATATTTATATTTATTGATTTTTCTTTGTTATTTTGTTGTTTTCCTTTATTCTTTTCCTTTGTTTTTTCCTTTATTGTTTCCCTTTGATGTTTTCCTTTATCTCTCGTTCTTTAGTAATTTTCCTTGTGTGTCCCTTCTACTCACGTTTTGTGTATTTCTCCTCTTTAGTTATTTGAATTAAATAAAAAAGAATTAGTATCAAGTAACTCCATATATTGTCTCTAATTAATTTAATAATCAATATGGTTGTATATATAAAAAGCGATACAAAACAAATAACTACCTTAAGCGAATTTTAAAAATTAATTTCCTCTTTTATTTAATACCTGTTTAATAGCCGGTTCACCTCCTATTTCGCTGTCACTCATAGTCGGGGGAAGCAAGTGTGACGCGGAAGCAAGTGTGACGCGCCGGACTTTTTTTTCTTCTTCTGAAAATAGGTCCCCTAACCCACCCGTAGACATTGCTTTCCGTAAAACTCAACAATCTCAGCCTTAATCTGAGCCGATAATAGCATCCCGACAGGCAGGGCTCCAGACTGGAACGAATCCTGCCCGACCTCACATTAGTAGTAAGCTATCTCATGCTTACTGCAAATTCAATCCACACACTCAGATGAGCCTTCTCCTACAAGTTCCATAGACCTACGAGCACCTCTAGCCACCCCTCTCTACCACTCGGACTCTCTATCCTCCAGTCTGTCAATACCTCCAATCTGTCAATTGCTCCAACCTGTCAATTGCTCCAAGCCAGAGGCCCCAGAACCTCCTCGTACTCCTCCAATCATTCAACTCCTCAGCAACCCGCCTCCTGGTCCCCTCTACCAGTTCCGCAAATCCTCAAATAACACAGAGCTACCATCCGCCATGGCTAAGCTTGAGAGCAAACAGCGTTTGAATAGAGCAATGCAATGGCTAGAAGAAGAGCCAAGTGAAATGGCTAGTACTGCAGCTAAGATGTTCGATGTAAACCCCTCCTCGATTCGGATGCGTCAATTGTGCAAGCGCCATCAAGAGCGAAACTCTTGTGGTTATGTTAACCAGCATGGAGGCAACAATACTATCCTTACCGAGGTACAAGAGCAAGCTGTATTCCAGTTCTGTCTAGACCAATTGGAAGTGGGATTGGGAGCTACTCCATCTATTATCTATGCTGGAATTTGCTATCTTCGCCAGCAAGAGAAATATAATCCTCCATCACGCTCCTGGTTCCAGAAATTGCTTAAAAGAAACCCAAGTCTGCATACAATTAAGACGAAGCCAATTGCCCAGGTACGCATTGCTACGCATAGCGAAGAAGAT
>Ga0307507_10007169_pt1 | contig 16441 bp, 20 predicted proteins | sample 7_EM_MG_FD_207223 | JGI IMG/M metagenome (GOLD analysis project Ga0307507, IMG submission 207223) | Populus trichocarpa ectomycorrhiza microbial communities from riparian zone in the Pacific Northwest, United States - 7_EM | ecosystem: Host-associated > Plants > Roots > Unclassified | place... | reverse complement strand
AACTCTTACTAAGTCAATTTGTGTCTAGTGTTCACTGAGCCATAGTGTTCGTTGACCCTCCTCCTAGTCTATTCTTAATCACAATGATGTAAGGTATGATAATCTTCTTGTGGCTGAAATGCACACATAGCAGAACCTCTCCAAAAAGAAATGCGATCTTTTTGTTGGACACAACCCTTCTATCGTGCGCACCCCATTGCAGAACCTCTCTATTACCCGGTGTGGAATATGGTGCTGATAAGCATGACACCTGCATTTGTGTGTGCGTATGTACTCGAGTACAATGCGTTGAGGGAACATTTTCACCGCGGATCCTGCATGTGTCTGAATAACTTATAGGGGGTAAATCGTCTGCGCTCTCTATTTTCCCATTCTCCTACCCTTTTCGCTAGGACGGTGAAGATAGAATTCCAGAGGGGGAGGACTATGGTGGTAGCGTATTGAACCTTCTGTTCTGCTGTAATACTATGAATGAGCTTCGAAGGAATAAATGAGATACTGTACTGGTAGTTCACCTATCGGGCTTCTTGGGAAAGGATTGATTTTAAAGGCAAACCCTTCTCAATTTCGCCGCGGGAAGAGAGTGAACTTCCCTCCAACCAGGGTTGATCCTTGGCCTAGTTTCATCTTTGGCGCCCTGTGCTGGTCATTTGAACTTGAGACAGAAACCTGGCGTTTGGCAAGATCCAGTGCCAGGGACAGCTTCCACGGACTATCCCGTGCGCAGGCATTAGATGCGATAGCTAGTATCGGTAATTCGTAGAACAGATTGACGTGATGAGTGTTCTCTTTGATGAACCTCTTGGCGTCGTGAGCGGTAAGGTTGTTTTTTTGTGATAATAGGAAGTATGGTGTGGTTGGTCATCGTTAAGATGAGGGTTCCACAGGTCAATATGCAATTTTGGCCGAGCCAGTAGAGCTTCCTAGGAATGGTGATTGGCTCGTGCACTAAGCTAATGCTGACAACCAGAAGGGCCTACCTTCTAGAGGAGATCTGGTGTATTGGAATATATTAAGCTGAGCTTTTGAGAAGCTCGCCTCCTCCATCATCGTGCCGCCTTTGAGTATAATTGGATCATGTCAAATTTGACGATGATGCCGACATGCTAGTGATGCAGTCTTGGAACCAATACGATTAAATCCAAGAACTCAGTGACACTTTCAAGAGGCAGCTCTTCCTTTTGGTTTTTCCTGTAATACAGTACTGTACTGTACTAATACGTGGACAAAGTAACCACTGAGGTAGCGATCGTTATTAAGCGCCCCCAAAACAATAAAATAAGTCTCTCGATGTTTGGATGTTATTGGGCCTCTCCATCAAGAGGGGAAAAAGCTAAATTCTTGGCATTGGTTCATGGAGGTGCTGCTACCTCTGGGCCCTCGTATTGTACTACCAGTACCGGTACTGTAAATTCGGAGGCAAATCACAATTTATTGACTCTGGTTTATAGAAAGCGGTGAAGATACGAAGCCGTAAAAATTAAAGACTTTGCACCAAGGTCCACATATCGTGCGTGCAGGGTAGGGGTGCGAGGTTTTCTGTTCCGGTACATTCGTACCAGATGTGCTCGAGCAATGCTGTGCTATGTGATACCGGCACTTGTGCAGCTGTGCTCCCACTTATATTTTCTTGCCTCGCCAATTCTTCCGCTCCTCACAACCTCCTCCTCCATTCATCCCTCCGTCCTTACCGTATCCCATCTGACAAGCACTGGATCGCTGTCTTCTGCCTGGCCTGCAGATCTTTTCTGCACTTCTTCCTCCCACTTTCTGTCGCTCCTTCGAAGAAGCCTTTTTTTATCTCTTCTTCCCTTTCCATTTCGGATGGGCTCCTTGTTTTTTCTTTCTGGGTACCGGTATTATTAGTGTTGTTCGGAATATCACCCAGGTCCAGCCATCGACTCCTTCCACACATTCCTCGTGACCGCCGGTTGGTTGCTCCATTTACCGTACTTTATATTCTCCTCCTTTAGCCCTCCCAGGAACATCTTGCAGTTTTTCCATTTTTCTCGTTTCCCCAGTGCCGCGCCCATAGGTCATTAGCGTAAGCCCCCCCGGTTTGGTTTCGCCCAAACTGCTAATTGATCTGTGCTTTACTCTTTGTTATTTATTTATTTGTATATATTCCTTCCAGCACCTGGCCATGCCAAGAATATTGCGACGAGCAAAATCAACACGCGATGCTCTGGCGAAGGTTACCCGTGATCAACTGGATTTCAACTTTGCTGCTGAAATAGAGAATTTAGCCCCACCAAAGGTGCCGGAGCAGGAACCACAACCCTCTAGCCCTCGAAAGCTCAGTCGGCGCAAAAGCATTTCAACTTTTCATGCCTCTCTGCGGATAGGAAATATATTGGACAACATTCCTAAGAGCGCGAATCCTCTGAATAGGCTTTCCATGCTCCCGGGCGGCGGCTCTGCATCTCTGCCAGAGCCGCCCCCGTTATCTGCGATGAGGTTGTCACCTATCCCGCTACGACAGAACTGCGATGGAGATGGAAGGGAAAATGAGCCGGAGAGGCCCTCGAATGATAGTTTGGTAGACGACAGTGAACTCCTTTGTATTGGGATGGCAATCGGGAGCCCGACTGAGGTGCGAGAGGCAAGGATGGAGAAGATGGAGAGCTCGGATGTCCCTTCGTCACTCTATATGCGGTCAAGTGGTGATGAAACTCCACAGTTTACACTGCCACCTGAGCCGTTTGGTGTGGAGGTGCGAGGGCCAATGACCGGGGCAGTTAGAAAGAAGCAACCCCAGAAGGAAAGCAAGCGTGGTGCTCAAGAGGAGAATCCCAAGGGTGGATGGAAGAAATTGTTTGGAAGGAGCTTTTTTGGCAGAAAGAATATACCCAAACCGACTCAGCAGTCTCCACAGCCACCACCTACGCGAGACTCTATGGTGACAGCAGAGCCCAGACAATTTCAGTCCAAGACTCCATTTTTGATATCGAAATCGCATTTGAACAACTTAGCTGCGCCTCCGGTATCACCAGCCCCTTGTCTCGACGTTGATATTCCCGAGATTGAGATGGAAAGATATAGCGTCATGTTTGGCACATTGCTGCATCCGAGTGAGAAGTCATCCTTATTTGCCCGTAGGAGGTCAAGGGATATTCCAGCAGCCAATGGGCAGGTGCGTTTCCTGATTGGATGATCTGTGTAAGGAGTGTTTCCAACTAATTCTAACTAAAGACACAGCAAGCAGTACCACAGCTATATCTAAGCCCACTAAAACGCAATGCGACAACTGGTCAAGTTAGCCGCTCCCCTCGATCCATGCTCGGAGATTCCCTCGGGAATGCTAGTCCTCGGTCCCGAACAAGCCCAGCCCGAAGCCCAGGGCTCTCTCGGTCCAAGACAATAGGAGGCGTCTCCCCGGCACCCTCGCCGAGAACAATATACGTTGTGAATTCACATAACGCAGATAGCTCCTCCACCTTGACGCCGGCTAGTCGCCCCTGCTCACTGCGACACAACTCTTCGAGTAAAATATCCCGAATATCGGAGGAGTCCTCGATTGATACGCCGAGGGGTAGCTTCGACGAGGGTGACGATGGCTGGCTCACTAAGGGCGATGGGGCAGAGCCACAGTGGGAAATGATTAATCCTCAAAGTCACTCGGCGCAGACTACGCCGAATACCCCAATGAGTGAAGGTGTGTTATTGCATTCATGTTGAGAATCGACGGAATGGGAAGAGAGAAGTAAGCTAACAGGGCATTCTAATAGAGGACATTGAATATGCCGCGCAAATCAGTATAGCTCGTCAAATCTCCGTCTCGCAACGCCAACTACTATTGCCAATTGTTCCTAGGTCACAGCGTCTCGTTAGTCGCGCACCACTGCGCAAACCACCGAAGCCGCCATTGGCAGGGAATATTATGCTTAGATCTTCTAGCGCTATTACGACACACCTCTCCTCGCCCCCAGCGGCGCTACTAACAGCAGCGGAAGTCGACAGCACACTCTAGCTGCGTGCGTATAGTGCATGCAAATGGGGGTCTAATTTCCTTTCCGAATAGATCTGTGTGCTTCCTTGGCTAGGTTACTGATCGATCCCTTCTGTGGAGTGACATTATGGGCCTTTGTAGTTTATCTGTTGGTACCCGAACTGCCTGCCGGGTAGGGCGTTTGTTTATGGAGTTTGGAGTTTCATCAATATTCAGAACCTCGTACTTTCATCTATTGTCGTCGGTGACTTGGGGGGGGAGCAAGAGGGAGACATTTGCTCGTCTTGTGGAATTGTCGCTGCTTTTGCGAGCATTATGTATAATAAGACTTTTATATGTTTCGCCCAAACCGTTTCTATGAGTAACTTATAGTCTAACCTTCCTTTTCAACCGTTTTAATCAAGCCGGCTCACCCACCTAACTCCACCTCACCTCCCTCCTTCTCAATCCAAGTCCCAGGCACAACCTGTGTAGTTTGCAAGTGAACACCGGTCCTCTGCACAAGCCCCAAATACCCATCAGACATCACAAGCAGCGTAGCGTCAAGCCCCTCTAGCACGCCACCCTCGGGCAGGCCAAGGGAGAACTTGACACTTGGCTTCCCTCCTCCAGCTCCGCCCCGGGCCGGCCATCCAACCCTCTTGAGAGCATACAATTCATCCTTCCGCGAGTCGCCTAGTAGCACAAACCACCCTTCCGTCTGCGGTTTGGGAAATTTCGGGGCGTGGATACGGAAGTCTCGGTGTTGGGAAGCGTTCTGCCGAGCTAAGTTCGCGGAAAGGGCGGAGGCCGTGGCAGTGGTGACGGAAATGGAGATTTGAGGGATTGAAGAAGCTGCGAGAAGGAACTATCACTATTGGTCAGTATCCTATTATATCTGTGGAGGCATGGCAGAAGGAGGGTAAGGTACGTTGCGACGGCCCGCCCCCGCTTGCGGGATCCCTGCTAGGTCAGCGAGTTTGCGAAGGTCTTTGTCTGGCAGTTGCGATAAGCTCGTCAAGTTCTTGGGGAGTAGAGGTGCGATGGTTCCGTTTTCGCGAAGCGACTTTTCGGTGCTGGGTTCTATGCCTGAGAGGAGTGACAGAATACCGTCGTCCGGCCAGCGGGCTTGCTTTATGCATTGCATTAGGGTTATCATGGTGCTTGTAGTTGAGAGGTAGCCAAGTTCGGCGAGGACGTCGATGGAAGCCTGTTCAAGGTTAGCCATTAAGATAAACGGGTTCGGGGGAGGAGGGGGGGGACTTGGAGGATACGGATGCATTGGTCAAGAACCTGGCTGGGGTGTTAGCACATGATGGATAGTAGATTAGGGGATGAAGGGGGAATACAGAGTTTTGGTCAGTGATGTAATCCGATATCGGAAGCTCAATACGTGAAATAAAGGCCTGAGCCAAGAGAAAGGCTTTAACGTGAGGGTCCCACATGGGGAGTCCGAGTTTCTCAGCCTTGAAGGGGAGGGCTTTTGAGAGCTCTACATTGATCAAATCCTAGAGGGTGTTAGGAGGGTTTTTCTTTCCTGCCAACCTTATGAAAAGGAAGAAATGAATACCTCATTATGCCTAACAGGAAGTTCTGTATTTTTTGTTCGTCAGCGATTCAGTTCAATAATGAATCGTGGGGGGGATTTCTGGCAACGGACCATCGTACTCAGTAGCGGTGCACACCCACCCCAGGCAATCCTCGAGTGTAGCTTGCCGCTTTGCATTTCGGGCGAGATTTCTGATGGTCTTGTGGGACTAAACGAATAGAGAAGAATTAGTATCATTTCTTGGAAAGGACCTCCGGAAAACCCACAAGATAATAATAGCTTGCGATCTTCCCGAGTGGAGTCGACTCGAGATCTCCGTTTGGGTATGCTGTTACGCATCCAGATTTACTCAACTCTAGCATGGAATTGTCAACCATTTCTATCAGGTAACGATTTACTTCTTCCATGGCTAGCGTAGAGTCTTGCTCCTCCGGAGGGATTTCGAGGCCATAGTATGTTGGGTTCTTATGGAGTCTTCTGAAGAAAAAAGTCCATGTGAGGTAATCTAGGGCATCTTGTTTATTCGAAATTGTTCCTGAGGATACTTCGGCCCCGAGGTGGTCATCAACGACCTTGTGCAGTGAAGACTCCACTGGAAAGCCTGTGTGGAGGAAGTACTTGTAGAACGACTTTTTGGCATCTTGTGTGAATATTCGGGCGATACCGGCTGAATAACAAAGCTCAGTCATCCGTTTAGATTAATGGAGGGAATACTCACATGTGTCAAACTGGGGACGCCCTGCTCTCCCAAGCATTTGAAGAACATCAGTCAAATCCATGTCTTTATATCCTTCGGTTTTGGCATCAAAAAATTGCGTCCCTTTGACGATGACTAGATGGGCCGGGAGATTGACCTAAGTATGTTAGTATTGAAGATCTCTTGACGACCTTCTGAGTGGATCTTACCCCCCAGGCAAGTGTGCTTGTAGCAACCAGAACCTGTATTCTATTATAGGTGAATAATTCCTCAACGAGTTGCCTGTCACTCTCAATCAGCCCAGCATGATGCAACCCAACACCAAACTGTAACGCTTCCTTCAAACTTCGGTCCTTCACCTGTGATAAAAGGCCCTGCAGCTCCTCTTCTGAGATGTGCAAAAACTGCCTTGGATTATCCTCAAGGCCACAGAATGCAATCATATCTTTAGCTGTAAGTCGGGTCTGCCTGCGCGATGCCACAAATATTATAACCGGCTTTCTCGGTGAGTGAGTCTTGATTGCAAGGAACGCTGGCCTATTCATTGACTGCATCAAGGGACAAAAGCCGTGCTGCTCAGGAAAGCCATCGATATAGATTTCCAGAGGCACGGGACGAACCTGATGTGGGTTAGTAGAGAAAGTAGTTTTTAGGAGGGCTACCAACGGAGTGTCTAAAGTTATAGAGGCCATCTTTGACCCCAAGCCAATTTGCGAGGTCAGAAGCGTTAGCACAGGCAGTCGACATTCCCATTATACGAACAGGGCGATCCGTCTGGGAAGCAATGTAATTCATTCTTGAAACAATAATCTCGAGGGTTGGGCCTGAGAGCGGTCAACAGGGCAACATAAAAAAAGTCTCGCATATTTACAAACCTCGGTCACCACCTAAAAGGTGTATTTCATCGATGATCACAAGTGATACCTGCCGGACATAGCCTCTTGTCTGCCAGCTCCTAGATATACCATCCCATTTTTCAGGAGTTGTTATAATTATATCGGCGTCTTGGATGGTTCTTGTATCCGGCGTGTTGTCCCCGGTGAGTTCCACAAGTTTCAATCTCATAGGAGCTGTCAGCCTTGCGTTCCAATCTTTGACACGCTCTCGGACAAGTGCTTTCATTGGAGCTATGTAAACTACTTTTGAGCGAGGGTTTTCACGGAATGCCCACCTGGCAGTGTTAGCAGTTCCGATACACATTTTTATAGCACTCTTTGGGGAACTCACCACATCGCTAGCTCACACGCTATGGTCTTGCCACTGCCAGTGGGAGAGCCAAGTAATATGTTCGAAGGGGTGTGGTAGAGGCGATGGAATATTTGGGTCTGCATTGGGTTGAAATATTGAAATTTCTTGCCGTATATCATTTCTAGACGTTCGTCTTTCAAAACAGTAATGGGCAATGGCTGAAGGTTGAGTAGTGGTGTATATATTGCTTCGGTGTCGGGCCGTATGAGATGCTGAAAGGATATTGGGGTTACTGTCTCGGCGCCTAACCAGCGGTCCGAAACCGCCCTAATGTATATTTGAGGGGGCAATGGGTCCGATAGGGGAATAGTGAAATTAAGCTCATGGTCATCGTATAACTTCCTGCGGCGGAGAATAAAGAATTCAGAGTGATATATTTCACATGTTTCCGAATTTTCAACCCAAATCCAGTAGCTCTCTGAGTTTCCGTGTATCTTATCGTCCCATCGAAAGTCTGGAGTAATATAAAGATGTATCCGCAGAACGTCGCGATTCAATGGAGCTATTTCAGTGTCCACGTTAAGAGTAGGGAAGATGGCTAGCAGCGAGGATATTTGAGGCCCCATTTTTTGGTTATGGACAAGACCACCAATCTGCCTACTTGTTAGATGACTTCTTTAAATACTATGCTGCTGGGTCTTTAGCTTGCCTCTGCTGAGTCCATATCCCGAAGATTCTCGATCGAACCTGTTGATCCGAGTTCTTCTAGCTTTTGAACAATATGAAATGGAAGTCTGAACTGTGCGAGTGGGTGTTGATATGACCATATCCTGTGGATGTTGGATTAGTAGGTGAACTCGTCTGCTCCATTCTGGCTGTGAAGTGGGTATTATCAATTTGGACCTACCTCTTCTCGATCGATTTGCAAATGGAAAGAAGAACTTGGCACAACTTTCCCCAGCGTCGGTTGAGCGCAATATGAAAGAGTGCACGACAAATCCTTGCCGAGTTTTGAGCAACATATGCAGAGTCAGACACTAAGGCGAAGTCTTCTAGACTGGCTTTAGAAATGTAAGACTGAAAGAGTTAAGAGTTAGAATGATGGCAATTTTAGAGAGTAAGCTGATTACCTGTAAGAGGATATTGACTTTGGCGTGCGAGGTGTCTTTGGCGCCGCCAATCTCGCAGGGGCACACGGTTTTACGAAGGGTTTCTAGTTCTTGGCTTTCTGTATCCCTTGACTGTATGTTGTCAAATTCTCCGCTAAGGCTGAGCATGGTCAGTATATCGGCTTCTGTAGCCTGTGGTTTCATCATGTTATTGAATATCTCAACGCTATTGTTTAGGATGTAGAAGTCGCTCGCGATTCGCCCAATGTTCTTTGGGGTTAAGCTCTGCGCTTTCTCGTCAAAAATAATCATCTGTGTTTGCTGGAGGCGCCGGGATGCTCTGATAATCAATTGCTTTCGCTGAGAGTAGAGGTGAGGATCGTCTGATAGCTCCTGCCACTCGATTCCGTACATTAAGGGGTTTTTCTTCCACCGGACGAACATGTACGAGTAACCCAGCCATTGAATACCTTCCTCGATAGAAGTGACGGTGCCCAATGCGATCTCTGCGTTTAGGTTGTCTACAATCTTTTCAACAAACCTTGATTCGATAGGGTGTTGTTGAGTGACAGCAGCGAGATAATGGGCCAATTTATCATGCGTGGTGCAAATAAAGCCAATCCCGTACTGTTGGAATTGAGGTCTTCCAGCTCTTCCAAATATCTGAAGGACATCGAGGATACCAAGGTCCATGAACGAGCCTTTTTGTGTATTATAGATCTGGGTACCCTTTATCACGACCGCCGCCGCGGGCAGATTAACACCCCACGCAAGGGTTGCAGTGCAGCAGAGAACCTTAATTAAGCCATCACCAAACATCTTCTCCATGAGGTTCCTGTCTGATCTTAGCATCCCAGCATGATGGATTCCAAAGCCTTTCTTGAAAAGCTCTCGTAATTCTCTTCCCTTGGACCGTGCCATCTCCTTACAGGCTTGATTATATTGATCATGTCCGGTATTGTCAAAGAGCTCAAGGCACATCTCATCCACTGCCATTTGGTAGAAAAGTCTAGCAGTTTTCAATGTATCTTTACGAGAGTGAACAAACACCATGACTTGGTGATCTTGTTGAAGCATTTCTTTTACTTTTTCAAAAGAAGTCTTATCAAGGTTCTCATTGGAAAGCTTTGTCCCTGGTTTTCCTTTTACGCCCACGAAGTGTTGTTCTAGGGGAACAGGGCGGAACGAAGCATCAAAATAAAATAACCCTTGGGATAGGTTTACTTTCAGAAACATTGCAACATCAACAAAGTTGGGAAGTGTGGCTGATAGCCCAACAATCCGGATCATTGATTGGGTTGATTCAACTTGGCGCTGGGTCCTAGCAACCAGGCTCTCAATCACGGCCCCACGCTCATCATGGAGCATGTGGACCTCGTCAATGATGAGTAATCGGACCTTTTGAACCAATTCAGTGTCTCCTGTCGACTTCCGAGTGACGACATCCCATTTTTCCGGTGTAGTAACAATTATTTGAGTACGAACGACTTCTGCTTTTGTTAAATGCATATCACCTGGACTATATTTTAGAGCTAGTAGTGGCGAGAGATGGATTTGGCTGCTCACCTGTCAATTCGCGAACTTCGATACCTAGCCAGCGAAGCCGTTTGCCTAATTTCTCTACAATCTCAGCAGCGAGGGCCTTCATGGGAGCAACATAAACAATCTTGAATTGGTCTTTATTGCAGTATATGGGGGCCTCGCCTGAGGTGGCGCCCGAGGTGGCCCCTGGGGAGGGGGTACAATCTAGACTAATAGTATGCAAGATGGTAAGCATAGCTGCATCGGTTTTACCCTGGAGATAACGGGATATATTAGCTGGCGCGCGATACTAGAAGATGTAAACGATAACTTACGGCTCCTGTAGGCGCGCATATCAACATGTTTTCATTCGTTTGGTAGGCAACGGGGTAAACAAGGGACTGCATTCGGTTTAAGGATTTGTAGTTGCGGAATGTGTTACGACACAAGGTGTCCATATCCTCAATTTGAACGAGCTTCTCTCCGGGACGAACCGTGCCAACCTTGGTTGCTGGTATCGTAATTTCTTCGTACTCCTGGATAGTGCATTTAGTTTTGAGGGTTGGAGAAAGTGGAGGGTCAAGTGGATACCTTTTGATCAATGGTTTGAGATCCTAGGGGCAATTTATACTTCTTGCCCGAGGAGCTTAAGGTGTTACCAGCATCGTGCGCACGATACACATGAGGATAACTTGCCACAGGCTGGGAGTACTTGGGGCCTAAAGGGCGGGATTTGTGCTCTAGTTCTGATTGTCCGAGTGCATGCTCGCGCTCCTCACGTGTCAAGAGTTGAAGAGCAGAGCCTGGCGTAGATAGGGAAGGGCGTGAAAGACCAAGAGGGGTGAGCTCCGTACGGTGAACAATCAGATCCAAGACAAATTCGAGTTCGTCCAGGCCTAGAAGGTCAACAAGACGGGATTGTAATCCTCCGTCTGAAGAGGAATGGAGTTAAAGGAGGGAAACGTCAGCCCAGTAAACAGGAAAGGGAGTCAAGGATTAAGAACCGTCATGAGTGGAGCTAAGCAAACTAAGAAGACGTTCTCCCAAGTCAGCAGCGGTTATCGCAGAGCGCTGGCGCGTGGAGATGGCATTGCACTTTGCTAATAGCCAAGAATAATCGTAGGATAGGGGATGTGTCGTGTCATCGGTAGGTGAAGATGATAAAGCACCATCCCGCGAAAGGTCATCGAAAAGGTCATCGGCAATGCAAAAAGATTCGGTTGGCTCCTCATCGAGCGGTAGGTCTAGGCCGTATTCACTGGGCTGAGGGAGGTGGGAGTTGGGGAAAGCTAGTAGATGCGCCAGGGCGTCATCCATCCGAGAGAGATGCTGAAGCCATTGGAAGGCAGGTGAGAGTTCTTGATCAGGTAGTGTAGGCATGAAGAATGTTAAAGAGAATTATAGGTAATGTGATGGGTGGGGGCGACCTGCTGATATCGATAAGAATGGGTACAGTACCGGTACGGTTAGTGTGGAGGTTATGTAGTACAAATACGGGAGGTGCCGAACAGAGTTCCGAGTGGGGTTTGGCACCTACGGTAATTGCGAGCAATGCCAGGGTTGGGGGTGTACCGGTACTTGAGTACAAGGGTCCAGGATTTAGTCATGGTACTGTACACTCGTGTCCGTAAAGTCCTCATACCCCTGTTCATTTTCAACCATGCCAACAATAATGAGCCTAATACCCACAAATAATTCAATAGATAGATTCAATTAAAAGGTATGGTAAAATATGAATTATAAAGACTAATTTTATAGAATATTATAAAATCTTATGATCAAACAGACTCTATAGACCCTTATGTTCAAACCCTTATCAAAACACTTGTACTAAAATTAGAGCTCAAATAATATTTTTTATCTTTATAGTCTACTATGGAAATAATTTATGATTCACTTTGTAGTTTATTTAAGTTATTTAGAAGCAGTTTATAAGGTCTAAATAAGAGTCTTCTTAAAATCTAAGTGTTGAGTTGAGATTTCTTAGGCTAAGAATTTCAAGTTCAAATTACAATAGGTAGTTATCAAACAGTTCAAACATAACACTTATTAATCTATAATCAAGGCTTAATTAGAGTTTGCAAAGTTGTTTAAATTCATCTGAAAAGACTTTATAAAGAAATAATGTGTTTTAGATTCAGGATAGTCTAAATAAATTAAACTTGAATATATATTAGCATGCTGGCTTTGAAGTAGTATCCCACCCTACAACAATTAATTTATTAAATATCAATTATATTAAAGTATTTACTACCCTACTAGTAATCTACCCTATACTATAAGTAATTTTTTAACTTAACCTTTACGTATACTAGATTGCTTTATAAATCACTACATTTTTAAGTTATTCTTGATTCATACCAAGACATATATAATTGCAGGTTTGAATCATTTAATAATCCTGAATAAGCTTCATCTGATTCTAGAATGATACCTAAAAGGTATATCCTTCTTCCCAAGTGACTTGAAAGCTTTCTAGAATGTTTTGTTCTGATTTAATTATCCTTTAGTAAGATTTCAATTCAAACAAGTTGATCTAGTAAATTTACACTATCTTTGCATTTTCATTCCTGGTTGTTCAATTTAAAATAATATTTAACATTTCAAGTCTCAATGCTTAAATTTCTGGATCTTAATTTCTTTATTCATAATTTTGGCAATTTGTTATATAATTGGCAGTTTTTACTGAAATTTTTACCACAAGATTGATTATTTCTAATTTCTAGTCAAATTCATACTAATTATATAAATTTCTATATATAGTTGAATGAAATTTTACTCAGACTAGTAAACTATCTTAGGCAATTTTTATTATTTTAGCTACTTACTATTTGATTTATTGATAATAGGTCAATCATGGGATAGTGGGGAAATATTGGTTGATATGGAGTGGGATGAAGACTTTGCGGACATGAGTGTACACCTCTGAGCTAGTAGGGGTTTTCAAATTTCAAAAGACAGACGATGGTAAAATGATGAGCATCCAGCCACGCGTTAGTATGCATTAGGGTACATATCAAGGGTAGCCAATTGTATCAAAGTATTTTAAGTGACATATTTGAGTCCCCCAAAAATGAGTTTAGAAAAGATACATATGAGTTGGCATGTAAAGTACTGTAATGATTGGTTCCCTCATTAACTACTGCGGGGTGTCAAATTAAAGTCAACACTGGTACCTCGCAATCAAGTACTGTGCCCTAGCAGAAAACAGGTGAAAGTATTTCCTTTGATAGCCATCAAGCCTAAATAATACAACCAATTTCCCACCACCCCCACCACAGGACCCTTTGGCTTGAGGAGTACTAAGGTGTTAGGCACAGAGCTCCCAAAAGGATAAGGGGGTCAAGTTACACTACCTCCGCGCATGAACCTCCAAAAAAGACATAGCAACACCCCTCTCCAGCTCCGACGTTGGGACGATAGGTCATCACACGTCACCTGGAAGGTTGCGTCCCCTTACCAAAGACACGAGTAAAGAGCACCCAATTGGTAACACCTTATACGTCGCAGCCGTCCTGCCGACCAGTTCCTGTTCGCAGGATATATGAGAGGAGACCTCAGGGCACCTAATGCAAGTGGAAGCACCTCGATCGGACGACATCGCATATAGTTACAGGCACTCCAAGCTTGGGTATTAGAGAGTGGGCACTAACTCACAGGACGTATCTACCTTAATTTGGCTTCCTCGGTCTGGAAAGTCGTCCAGAAACCAGTAGGAATGCACTATGCTCGGTAAGGGAGTTGGGGAACTCCCAAAGGGGTTGTTGGTAATGAGACGGATAACCTATAGTCGTAGACATTGGTTCAATTCACAGGAAAAATTCGTGTAAAACCGGTTAAGACGCAGGAATGCTTGCTGCAGCCCAAGTTGAAACAGAGCCAACAATATGAAGACGGGCCATCTTCTACCCAGTGAATAATTGACGGACATGCGAACACATGGAGATTTTTCAGAAATCAATTTAGCGATGGATAAAAGTTCCTATAACCATCTAGGAGGACTGGCTCCACACCCTCGCCATAAGAAGTGCATACATGGCAATAAGTTGCGCTAACGAGGGTAGAAAGATAACTGTTGTTCAGGGTCAAGTCGGGCTCCCACTTCAAAGAAGTCGAGCTAGGTGAAAGAAAGATACTTAGTTATATGAAAAGGTTATGTAGCCTGCGAACACCCAGACGCGGAATATAAATATCAAGGTGTTTGCGTAGCTATTACTAATTATCAAGCAACGGAGAAGAAACTTTAACAATATATACACGTTAAAGCATTTTATCGTTTCACTTTTACCTTAAATTTTACCTTGACCATTGTCTTCCTAGACGTATTCTCCGAAGTACGAGGACCGGGCTTAGTATATTCGCTTGTCCTTAGAAGATTACTATCCCATAACAGTATATTGTTATTCTCTACGTTATAGAGACACATGTGCGATATCGATCCCCAATACGAATTGCAACTTTGTGAACTCATTGAACCTCACCCCATGATACCTCTACCAACAATCGAACTCGTCTTATCACTACAATTAAGACAAGAAACCTGTTGCCCTACATACAAGTGGGACTCTAACCCACAATGTATTATCCTCACCTCACATTTTCAACAACTATACGAATCATTCTACGGTGAAGGATCTAGTTGGCATCCCGTATCAATGGAGGCCAAAGACGGTGACTCTGAGTGATCCCATGTCACGGAGGAAGAAGGGCAACAATGGTCCAAAGGGTGGATATTTTAAAAAGCTCTTGTCAAGATAAGAATCACTTGTCTAATTCAGTAATGACAAGGTCTAATCCCGAAGGAGCAGGAGTAAATCGTATGGAAACTGATGAACTCTCCAGTCCCACGCTCCAACGGTGACATCGCAAGAGACAAGATTTGCTAGATCCACCGATACTAGACTATCCCCCGCTCTGCCACCCAGACTCTTCAATCACGCCGCAATGAGACGGTCCCGGTCACCAACGGTGATTAAGCAGGGCAGATTTCCTCATGACTAATAGTTATTAGTCATTGGTTTGATATCTTTCACACTATGAGAGTGGTTGACTTATAGGTTTTCACATGACGACGCAATAGTGTGTCATTGGTTGATTGTTATTAGTTGTTTAGTGACATGACTCATGATTGTGCTCAGGTGGTTTTTGTATCTCGCACATGACTCATAGTTATGAGTCATGAGTTTCACGCATGTGACCCCGTTAGGGCACAGGACTTGTGTTATGGGTTTTTGATTGGTTGCGGGATATGGCACAGAGGACTCGGACGAGTGGGCTGATGGATTTCACACTATGACTCACTATGAGTCATGAGTTGCGTGACGCGAGGGTATGAGTCACGCAGGGTTAGGGTTGAGGGAAGGAACGCTATATAAGGACACTCTCGGGGCATGGGATTTGGGTCACGAACCATCTCCCTTACACACCCGGCGATTGAAATCTCAACACCATGAGAATTCATCGTCAACATCCACCACCCCCGCACTCTCAGTGAGCTGCACCAGCACTCTCCGTGAGCTGCACCCTCCCCCTCCCGCCTTACTTCCCTCATCATGTCCTTGGACCCTGGCGTCCTTGTTTCTAGGGATCGTTCGGCTCTATCACCCCCTTTTTCCGCTCGCGCTTCGTTCCCTCGCTTAGCGTTCGCACAGTCGGCAACACCCTCTCGCCCATGTTACAGACGGCTGGGACTACAGTTCGCAGTAGGAGAAAACTCTTCAACAGGCTACGGTCGATTTCTCCATTCTCTTCACCTCTGTTATAGGCTGCCTAGTCAGACACGCACACGGTTACCGATAGTTTCCACGGTTATTGGGTCTACCCCTCCTCTCCCCCTTCAGGTCTCGTCCGGTTGCTCGGTTACAGCTACAATCCACTCACTTGGCTGGCACCCTACTGCCCCTTCGCCTCACCCTGTGCCTTCTCCACGGTCGCGCCCCTCGGTTACGCTCAGTTGTCATATTGCACTGCCTCGGTGGCGGATGTCAACGCCTTGGGTTCTTAAGTAATGCTTGCAATGCCGCAAGGTTTTAGTGGCTACCGCGCCCCCATTGTTCTTCTTTTATTGTCGGTTACTTTGGGTTTCATAGTGGTTATAGCAATTTATTTCTATTTTGTTGTACATCAGCAAAAAATTACTGTGCGTCAGGTGCACTGCCGTTGCGTCAGGATACCAGGTGGGGTAACCTGGCACCCTTGACGTTAGGTGCGCCGGATGTGGTGTTGCCACTCTCGCTTACGCCAGGTACGTCAGGAGGCACGGTTGCCATACAGACTTACCTCTGGACCCTAGTGGCTACACAACCTTACATCCCATGCTTCTGGACGCAGCTCACAACACCATCTTATCTTCTGATTCACTACTCATTCATCCAACCTCCAGATCACCACTGGAGTATTAGCCGCTGTGGCTTTCCAGCCATCCCTCTTGACTGGAAAGGGGGTACCCT
>Ga0307507_10007168_pt1 | contig 16444 bp, 21 predicted proteins | sample 7_EM_MG_FD_207223 | JGI IMG/M metagenome (GOLD analysis project Ga0307507, IMG submission 207223) | Populus trichocarpa ectomycorrhiza microbial communities from riparian zone in the Pacific Northwest, United States - 7_EM | ecosystem: Host-associated > Plants > Roots > Unclassified | place... | reverse complement strand
AAAAAAAAAAAAAAGGCAGGAGATTTGGGTTCTTCACGCAACAATCTAAGTTCTTTCATACACCATGCTTTCAATACAAAGATCTTTATCTATCATACTTCGGGGAAACAAGACACGACTCTCTTATATGAGCCTAGCCATTGACGTTGCTAGATAGGAGTCAACGGACTTAGCTATCGCAACACCTACTGGGCTAAGAAGAAGTGATCGTTAGCAAACTTTCGGTTACCTGCTGCAAGTATCACCCGGAGAGGAGAGGATTGTAACACCCGTATATATATCGGCTTGCCTGGTGAAATCTACCACCATTGATCAGATTGAGTACGCGAACCAATGCCAGCCGATAGACGCCTGCGGCTTCGCTTACAACATTTCTTATCTTGAAAAGTACTAATAATCGCGCCACCGCCCGTCCTCCCAAATCCCCATAACTCTCATCCCCACCAGTCTGGACCCATACCCAATCGTTTCTAGCACGGCCGTTGCGGAAAGCCTTTGTTCCAGTGCAGCGGGCCTGGTGGATCTGGAAAACGTTAGGTTCCTGAAAGTCAGAAACCACAATTTCAAGCTGCGTAAATTGCTCGAAGGGAAGCAATCCCAGTTCGGTCGGGTCAGCAGGCAGCCGCGGGTCATCCCCTGCAGTCTGCTTGATAAAACGTAGCATTTCCTCTATCATGTCGCAATACTCCATCTCATGGGCTCGGCATAGCTCAGAGAGCGTGCCAATGTTCGTGCGGCCTTGGAGCATTCGCCGAGGTGCCTTGCGGCTTGATGAGGTCGGCATTTCCATCCCGTTATTTCCTACTACGATCACACCAGTTTTCAAAAGTGCTTCTATATTCTGCAAGCGCATTCCTAGAGCGTCCTGCCGGCCATATTGCGACAAGATCTGTTGGGGAGCTTCATTCTTGTTTGACCTCCGGTAACCATCTTTAATCTGCTCCTTATGTACTAGTTCGCCAACCTCGGTAGAATACATCGACTTGCACCCAAAATGGCGTACATGGAAGGTAAAATGACTCAGGTAGTGCATCTTGATGAAGTTGAAGTGATTCTCGCACTCAATCAAATCCGCCCGGTGATTGACCTTTTCAATCCTGTCTTGATCCACCTGCCGACAGTGCTTGGCGGTAGTGCTGTGGCGGGCCTTATTCGCACGTTAATTCACCATTAGTTCCCTTAGATCCTGATCGTGACGATTTGCTTCTGCACGCATAGCCTTCGAGGTCCAGAACTCAAGAAATATGTCCTTGGTCCGGTAAACTGTCTGCAGATACCCTTCCATGTAGAAAGGTGTATCTGGTGTATAGCTGCGGTATTGGGCAAGGAGAGACAAGTCAACCAGCGCGCTAACACACTTCATAGCGCTCTTGAAATCGTGATACTGAGAACTGTGCGGATTTCGCAATGCGGACCCCAATGTGGCCGAAATACAGGGGCCAGGGTTGCGCATTGCCTTTCCCTACCATTGTGTAACTTTACGATAGGCCTTCATTAGCAAAATGTAAAAAACACTCCTGGTCCACCAAGGGGGGTTATGGTCCCCCTGGTCCTCCTGGTCTACCTTGATCCACCCTGATCCACATTTTTGGTAAAATTTCCAAAAGTCTGGATCAGAGCGGATCGGAGTGGAGCAGGTGGACCACGGGGACCACGACCTCCCTTGGTGGATCAGGGGTGTTCAGGGCCACCTTGGACCACGCTTCAACATTTCCCTGATGTTTTTTTGGTACCCTGAGTCCGGGATAAGGCGGAATTTCTTTCCAGGCAGTGCCGAGCGCCTGCTGCTCTTTATGCTTTTTCAGGAACCCCTCCACCCATTATATTATATGTTTGAATAGGCCGAGGTAAATATTGTGTAAAAGGTCTGGCTTATGTAGGTCGGCGGGGTATACTCGGTCGAGTCCGGCGAATATATTATTTCCTATTTTCACACCCACCTGCTGAAAGTATTCTGCAATACCGGCCACTTCTGCCCGCTCATTCCTCAAGGCCTTCTCTCTATATAGGATGCAGTCGCGGGTCTCATACATCTTCAGCGGATTCCCACCCAGCTCCTTGCACGGAACCACACACTTTGGGCACGACTTACAGTTAGGGGTAGCCGGTAAGGTGACTTATGATACCGGACTAGGCCTTATGCTCGACTGGTTCTATAGATGGAGAATCTTGTCTAGGAAGGCTCGTAATAAAGTGTAACTAAGTTACTCGCGTAGTGTAAAGATAATGAGGAAATAATAATTTGTAAACTTATTATATTGATAAGATCTCTTCTCCGGTGCTTGATGATTCTGTTTTAAACGAGGGAGGCACCTCGATAATTATATTCCGCCTCTGAGTGTTCGCGGGCTACATGTCCTAACCATACTAACTAAGTATCGACCGAACAAAGGTTCTCTAAACTCGTAAGTGTGAACACCTCTTAACCCTGACAACTGTTCGACTCCATACTCATATTATGAAGACGTAGACTACCATATTATCGTGAGGGTGTGTCAGTCCCGTGAATAATAGGTCAGTCTAGAGTACAGGTAGCCGACTAATGCCAACGTAATAATATCTCTTCACCGAACCATATATGAAGTGCCCAACTTCAAAGGTGTCAGACCATTCAATGCGTGATGGTCTGTTACTCTCTACACATCAGGTTTCCGAACTGACATGTGGCAGTGATTGCTCGAATAGCAATTTGCTCTCACTCTCTTATGTTCGTACTGACTGGTTCTGAGCGGGCCCGGAGGTCTCCCCTATATGTCTTCTGGTATCGTCATACGATATTTTACTTAAGTGCTTTTATTCTGATTCCGTCTGTCATCTTAGAGAACTCTTGACCTTACCCTGTGGGCATCGTAAAACGGAAACACACACTTAAATCTCTCAGAAGCCTTTGCGCTATTATCGCCGTCATGTTTATGACTTATCGCATAATTATATTTTAACTAAGAATAACTATGACACGGCTGTGAATTGAACACATGACCTTATAGTCGGAGGCACGTGACTATCATCTTAAGCTAGACCGAAATGTATCTTTAGTACTTTGTTCTTTGACTGATTGGTACACAGGGGTCTGTGCGTGAGCCTTATGGGTTGGCATTCTTGGTATGCCTAACACTTACTGCCTATTCCGTGCAAGGCCGCAGGTACAGCATGATTCGCAATCCAGGCTGAGAAGATGAGTAATCAAAGGCCTGTTTTGCAGTCTGCATAATCCATTACCATTCCTTCTTGGACAATCTGTTGTAATGGCGCAAGGACAAGATCGAAGAGAGTTCGCAGAACATCCGCATTCATCTGCCCCTGGGCTTCGTCAGCGTGGGCTGATTCACCAGTGAACTTTGGTGGCACCGGAAGCAATGCCAGAAGCAGGATTGGCAGCTTGACAGGGCTGTTTGTCGTCAGCGAAAGGATAATGCCAATCGTCATCTATACTGGCCAGGCTTTCTTATCTCCCGAAAAATTGGTAAGATGAGTCTGGTCCCACAATCCGATAATGGGGACCACTGTTGACCCGGGGGGTAGCGTTTTCTACCAAGGAACATAATGGGCTATTAGCACTTGAAACACCCACCACTTGAAACTTGTCAGGACCTATTCCATACCTGTGTATCCCACCACCAGTCCGCCGTATGCATCTCAGAGTATACTCGCTCCCCATTTGAATCGTATTCCCGAATAGGTGCGTAGACCATATCAGATCTATACGCTACCTGACGGATCAAGTAGCGGATACAGTCGATAATATTCCGATAATAGAACCTTACTCCATGTCGACCATTTTCGATAACGACTTCCGTTCAAACCAGGTACTCACCACATGGGTCCAGAAGGTCAAGGTGTTGTTGTATGGTATAGGCGGACTGGAATGATCTGCTATCTGTGCCACCCAAACCTTCTGTAAAGTACGCCTCGATCTGCGACCTGGCTACATTGCTCCTGACTAGCCAGCTTGCCAAATTAAAGTTGGCTTCGGACAAGAAAGGGTTCCACGGGTCATTTGTCATGGCCTTATTCGGCTTCATATAGCCAGCAACATCGCTGAGTACTCTGCCAGCACCAGAAATAGTTTCTTGACTCGATGGGTGCCTGCAGACTGGCGGGTGGGACACGTCATCCGCATCTGAATCGTTTTGCATATCATCATCTATCTTACTACTTGCTGCCCGGCAATCTGCCATCTGTAGCCTATAATTGGATTCGTAGTCTGAGTCACTCTGATTGATGTTTTCCTCGTGTACAAAAGCAGGCGGCCCTGGCGAGGTCAGGTCCGCATTTGCACGGAGGGATAGAACGATATCAAGATGCATTGTCTGAAGGTGCTTTTCGTACGCAGCGGCCTGTTGATAGCGTCGCCTGCAATAAGGAGACTTTGTTGTGTTTGAGGTCATCGTGCTCGTGTGGTGTTTCTCTTTCAAGTGATCTGGCTGAGCTAATCGGTAGAGGCGGACTGCAGCTGATTTAGTCTTTCAAAGCCAACGGCAGATTTCTTTCAAGGGTTGGATTAGGGGAAACTTCAAGTTTGTTTAGTAGGATGACGGACGGGTTCTGACTTTCCAGCTGTCATTAACTAAGTGTTCACTGGGGGTGGGTCTTGAGCGGTTTAGCAAGGTATTGGCTCTGAGGCTGCGGCTTCTCCGCGGCTCTGTTGCGGCTTAAAACCTTATCTGAAGCTTCTCGCCTTTGTGCGTGGATCAAGTGACCGTTCAAGATTCAAGATATCATTATTCAAGTTTGTACATCGTCCGATTGTGCGAACCCCAGTGGCCTATATAAGCTCTCCCTCACCCCCTTCCATCCTCTCTTCATGCTCCTTTCCCGAATCACAATCACATCCTTCATCGATCAACCCATCCATTTTAATAGAACCCTCAAAGGTCTACAAAACCTCTAACTCGTCCTCGGTATTACTAGTATATCCCCAGACCAATTCAGTACTATTCATCTGGATACTGCCAGCTAATAACCTTCTCCCAGCCATTTGTCATCTGCAGAACTCCCTTTATCTCCCTTTATCGTCCGCCAGGCCCACTCTATTTCTATTTTAATAGGATAAACCATTCCCCCATTATTGTTACAATCTTCTTCTCTCTTGGTGATACTTGCAGCAGGTAACCGATAGTTTCCTAACGATCACTGCTTCTTTGCCCGATAGCTTGTTGCGATAGCTAAGCCCGTTGACTTCTATCTAGCAACGTCGATCGCTAGGCTCATATAAGACAGTCGTGTCTTGATTCCCAGAAACTTAATAGATAAAGATCTTTGTATTGAAAGTATAGTGTATGAAAGAACTTAGATGGTTGCGTGAAGAACCCAAATCCTCTGCCCCAAGGGTGCCCTTATATAGGGGTTCTTCCCTCAACCCCAACCCTGCGTGACGCGTACCCTCGCGTCACGCGACTCATGACTCATAGTGAGTCATAGTGGGAAATCCATCAGCTGACTCGTTCGAGTCAGCTGCGCTCTGCCTCGCAACCAATCAAAACTCATAAAACAAGTCATGTGCCCTAACGGGGTCACATGCGTGAAACCCATAACTCATAACTATGAGTCATGTGCGAAATACATAAAAAACGTGACCACAATCGTGCGTCATGTCAAATACCAACCAATAACAATAACCCAATGACACACTATTGCGTCGTCATGTGAAAACTTATGAGTCAACTGATCTTATAGTGTGGAAGATAACAAACCGATGACTAATAACTATTAGTCATGTGAGATTCTGCCTTGCTTAGTCACCGTTTGTGACAATTATCCTCCAGGCTACTAGCAGCTGCTAGCGGATATCTTTCATTTGCTGGAAGACCATTGTGGAAAAAGCAAAATAATTCCGGATCGATCAACCACCCCACTGCCCCTACCACTACTATAATGGCAACCTCAAAAGTTCGACTTCAAAATGAAAAGCCCGATGCCTTCAAAGATGCATCAGCAAAATGTTTTCGCTGGTCCTGAAGTCACCTGGCTACCCTTGGTCCCCTTGAACCCTTTGGTCCACCACCCAGCACCGAGGTCCTACCGTTTTACTCAGACCCTGCGTCCGCGGTCCTGGTCCACACTTCCCTCGTCCCAGCGATATCTGGTCCACCCTTCCCTTGTCCTGGCTATCTCATATCCTTGCTTTGCCTCTTCTATCCTATCTTGCACCTCCCTCATATACCCCTTCTACTCCCGGACCTCTGCCTCCCTCAGCCCTCAGCCATCCTGGTCTATCGCCCTCGTCCCCCAGTTTACGCGTTTTTGATTTCAATCACCTTCGGTTCCTTGCTTCCCCCCCCCTTGTGTAACCTGATCTTTTCGCTTCTCCTCCCCGTGTTCCTCAGACCCTTCTTTACGCGTTCCGTGTCACCCTGGTTCTTCTTCACGATCTCCTATCCATCCTGTTTACCTGCGGTTCGCATCTCGATTTGTCCCACCACGATCCTGATTGTCCCGGTTCTGCCTTGCCCTCTACTGGTTTTGCCGTAGTTGGCTAACCGTGGACCCGCTCTTCCCTGGTCCGCGTTCCGTCCACCCTGTTTGCACCAGTTTCGCGCAGCTTTGGCTCTGAGGCCCTCTGGGTTCCCTGTGTTCCACAATCACAATTCTGTTTCACCATATACACATCATACTTAATCCAGTTATTACATCAGTACACCCTGCTGTTATCTAGATATATAACCTATATAAAGAAATACTCATTACCAAGAATATCCCCCCCCCCCGGTGGATCTAACCCATACAAAAACGTCTAGTTTATGTCACTGTGCTCACCATCAATGCCAAGTAACAAACATATTAATTACAGTGAAAAAAAAAAGCCATCAATCCACAAAATACTGGCGCTGCCGAATTGAAGCCAGGCTTCAATTCGGCCGCACTCGCAGTTCCCCTCCGGACCACCATTCCCCATCCGGACCCCCATTCCGCTCCCAACCGCTATTCTCCTGCGGACTACCGTTCGGCTCCGGACTACCATTCACCTCCGGACTACCCGACAGGATCTGCAAACCATGGCTAACTATTGTCGTCGCTCTCAATGAGGTCACGCACGTCATGCCCCATCTCATCCTCGTACACGGCAGTCTCCATTCGTTCTGTCTTGTGATGTGACCGCATCTTTTCCACGCAGCTCTTTATCTTTCGGATTGTCGCTTTCTTCCGTGCCTCGGCCATCTAACCCCAGATTGAGTTAGCATAATTGACCGGAGTGGCGTATTTCTAGGGGGGGGCAGTCGGTGGACCCACCTTTTGATATGTTTGATAGTACCTCTTGTAGTAGTCTGTTAACCTATTAGCTGCCTTGTCCACCCTAAGAAATGACTTACGGACCACCAAACACTGCCTGTGAGACATTCCCCACCGCTAAGAACTTATGCCCTCCATTTTCGTAGTCCATTAAGGAGCAGCGAAGAGCAGTGCACACGATAAGAACTGTGGGCCAACCCAGATGGCTGTCGTACATCTGCGTATACGGCTTGCAGCCCAGACTGCGCTCGTTGGCCACAAAGGAGCCACGCACCAGTTTTACAATCTCCTCTACTGTAAACCAGCTAGTCCGAGGACCCTCTACGAGATCCACCGTCTGGCTAAGAAACGAATCATCCTGGAGAAGGTTATTCACCAGCGTCCGGCACTCGACTGGGTCCGCGATGGGCAACTTATACCACTCCACTACTATTTTCCATGCTTCTGAAGCTAGATACCAACGACAAGCTGATACACTGCGTTTCAACTTACACAACCATTAGCCACTGAATTGAATAAATTCTCGTTCTTCGTTGGGTTAGGGGACTTACCCTCTCTAATGAAATTGCATCAGGAAGAAGCGATGGTGCCTGTTCCGCGGGCCACTGATCCCCTGAACCGTAGTATTCTTGTTTTTCCCGCCTTCTCTGATCTAAGGCTAGTCCCCAAGCCGTCTCGATCATGTTCTCCATGCAGGCTGCGGAAGGCCAAGGTTGGCCTGCATAGACTTCTGCTTGTAAATAAAGTTTCGCAGCATCATAAACAAGAATATTCTCAGGGGGGATCAACTCTCGTTTCCAGAACTTGCGCGGTAGCTTGCCCTCTGATGTAGCACTTGCGGAGTCCGATAGTGTCTGCGGTTCATATGTTGAGGAACTATCTTTGAGAGAGCGGGGGTGTTGCCAAGCCAGCTCAGTCCGTAGCCTGTTGTGGAGGTCCTTCTACATTCCAGATTGCTGCCCCGAGACTGTGGACCGCCGGTTCTCAGTTGGTGAATGTCTTCTGACAAGGGGTCTCGCATGGCGGTTTGCGGGGACCTCGAGGTTTATGTGAGTCCGCTTGCGAGGGCGTGTTTCCACCACATCGGACTCAGAGGAGAGATCATCGTCCAATACCACACTCCAAGGTTCAGGTAGACCGGGTATAACCTGTGCGTCTTGCTCAGGCTGCTCTATTACGGCAGCGTAAAGTTCACTACTGAGAAGCCTCCCAAACTACATAGGGTACTTTACCGGTAGAGAATTCAGCATTGTCTTCCTCTTCGTCGTCAGATTCGCCATCTGAACCATGAGGGGGATGCTCGGGTCCGGAACGACGAGGGGGATGCTAAGGTTCGGAATGACGAGGAGTATGTTCGCGTGAATAGGCACGCCTGGTCCGTTCCTGTCGCCTGCCACCATGCTGAGAACCAGAAGAGGGAGAAGCTCGAGTTTGGGTTTGATTGGTCTGGGTATTCTCTCCTGCACGCGGCATGGCTTTGGTTGGCCGGATAGGCGCATGATGTGAAGAGTGAAGTGCAAAGTGCGAGGTATGGGTCGGAAGATATAGACAGGTTGTGGGGTCTGTGGGTGACAGAACTGGACAAGATATTCGGGTGCCTTTGCCTCCTCAAAGAAATACCCGACATGTAGATAGTACTGTGGCAGGCTCTTTCTCATGGAAGTCTCAAGATCGATTCCACTCAAGAGCAATCTTATCATGGAAAAGTGCGCTGGGTTCGCTAGAGCAGAAAAACCGCGGTCCGTAACACGGGTGTTCGTCGCCTAGCGCCTCAGGCAGGATGAAATGACTTCTCGGTGGAGGGTGTCTTGTCCTTGTCTAATTCTCACAGTTAACTTCAAGCTAAGTCCGCGGATGTGGAAATAAATTTCTGTTATAGCTATAGATACAGCAGTCGAAAAGAAGAGAAAGATATGAATCTCGCGGAGCTAATAAGACTGCCATTAACATCTGATCAAATGCAACCCCTTCACTCCGGAGACTGATAAAATGCAAACCTAAAGACAAAAAAAAAAAAAAGCACTCTACCGCTATGCAGACACTGACCTTATAAACCCTAAATCCAATGCTCTATGAGACCCAGACCCCAAGACAAAAGAAAGGACCCACCACCTATAGCATGCTGCGGAAAGAAAAGAAATGCTAACCCAAGCAGAAAACAGAAGAACAAGTGAAATGAAAGAAGTGAATACGCTCCCGTGGAGGGGAGTCCGGCGACAAAAGCCTCTATACGTTGACCCCAAAACTAAAAGGCAATCATCGTCTATACCGTGCTGTAGACCGAAAAGTGGTGCCAACCCATCAGAACACAAGAATAACGAACAAATAAAACAAGTGGAGAGGCCACGTGATAAGAGCCTTCAAACGCAGACCCCAAACAAAGGAGAAACACAAGGAAACCAACCTCTATAGCGTGCTGTAGCTAGAAAAGAAATCCACAACCCAAGTAGAAAAGTGAGAAACAAACAAAGAGACAAGCGAATACCAGAGACAGCAGCCTTGGGCCGGAAAATCAAGGATTCAGATGAAATATACTGGAAAGCCTGAGTTCCAGCAGGACCAGGACCACCATTATCACTATCATCACCACCATCACCACCCTGAATGCCAGAAGGACCGGGGACAGCAGCACTAGCCTGTGTAGCAGACAGTGCCTGCTCAAGGGCACGGATTCTGGTTGCCCTAGCATCCATTAACTCCATATAGGAGAATTTCTTTCCAATCAAACCGTGCATGACCCGCGCCTCAAACTTTCCACGGCTCTGATGAAGTTCTTCGGCCCTATCATCCACCCCTCCGTCACAATGCAGGATCCATGCCTTTGGGGTCCGCATTTGGCCGATAGGGTGAATCTGCGCAACTGCTTGACTTACTCATTCAAGTTCGAGAACCTTTGCATGATTATGACATGGTTCGCTGCAACTAGCTTCAGCCCGGTGCCACCGAGGGCTGGAGTAAGAATCAGCGCCACCGGTCCAGCAACCGAAGTGAACTCTTGTAGTCTATCGCGGTCTCTCGACGGAATCCCAGAGTGATACAAGATGGAGTGAATAGCTGTATGGAAGGTTCGGAGAAACCAATTGACATAGGATGCTTGGCCGGGCAGTGGGGCAAAAATCACCACCTATTTCGGCACACCTCCTTTGGGTGTGCCCAACAGCTGCGGAACGAAAAAATTGGAAAGCCATCAGAACCCGGCTCCGCCGCGGAAGCTATTGCGCTCCCAACTTTGACGATAGCGCACTGCTGCATCTATGAATTCCGAGTCATCCGAGCTTATAACATTGTCTGGAAGGTACATGGTGAGGCACGCAAGACGCCACTCATGTAGAACGGTCTGGATAGCATTCCAGTTGTCGCCCTTGGTATCCTCAATCCAATCATCCATTGCGGTTGCCTCATCATCAGTGTATTGCAGGCGTATGTCGTGCTGGACAAGCTCCGGAATGTGGACCAGGGGTTCCCCGTTTGCGTCCCTAGTTTCCCCCCAGCGCCGGATGGTCTACGGCCATGCAATATCTTTGATCTGGTCATAGCCTTCCTCTAATGTTATATTTTCGCGCTTCGCCTCAGCAATTGCGGAGTCAAGTGGACGCGGACCGTGGCTCTCGAGCTCGTCCTGATCCGTGACCTGGGCGAACAGCCACTCCGTCTGAACAACCCAATCACCCACCGTATGGTGCATTGGGGTTCCTCTGAGCTGGATCCGGCAGGGGACATCAATTTTCATTAGGGAGTAGAAGGTTTGTGTTACCCGGGATTTCGCCGTATGGCATTCATGGCAGACCCCAACCTCCCGATTGCAGCCCTGCATGCGCTCAGAATTGTTATAGCGGGCTCGGTAGGCGCTATAGGATATCAGGTGGATGCCCTTGCCGCGCTCGGGGTTCTCAGAACTGTAGTTGAGGTGAATATGAGTAAGCTGGCGTCTCAAAAAGAGGTTGATTAAGGTGAGCCTAGTCTGTGGAATTAAACTCTTAACTGCTCGTTCCCAGGCTGGAACAAGGTTGGCCGGGACTATGATGATGGAGGGTCATCTGTACACCTCAATATCATCGCCCAAGATCCGCGGACCGTCTTCCAATCCCTCCACCGATTTCCCCTCCAAGCATGCCAAAGGGCTACCTGCCGCAGCCTCATTACCGATGTGCTTAAGGTAGAGTAGTGTGGCAATTGCGCAATGCGTCTTGCCCAATCCCATATCGTCAGCGATTAGGGCCACAGGGGGACAGTCCACGAGGATACGCCCCACAATACACGAGTCACCCCAGACTTGATGGGGGAGGAACCTTCCACCGGGATTCCCGGGATTCGGAGCATGCGGGGCCCGATATCACCTTTGACTGCTGTGAGGAGTTCTGCCCCCAACATTGTCACACCACCTTTGAAGCATTAGTGCTCACAATCATTGTTGAGCTGGTCACCGCAGGACCCGAGAAGAGTACCATCGCTAGTGGTAGTAGGGTTCACAGTCGCAGCGGCCGTTGCATCGTCGTCGCCTTCCAAGGCGTGCTTTTCCATAATATGTTGGCGGTCCGAATTATCTTTTCCATTCCCGATCAGGGTTTCAAGTGGGCCAGGTGGTATTGGCGGGCGCACTCTAGCTGCAAATTGTGGAAAAATAAATTCGCTCTAAATTCTCAAAGTTTGACAATACTAGTACGTTGGACCATCACTCACCTGGGCAACTATACAAGTCATCATTACCACCATCACCATCATAATCATCATGACCATGATCATCGTCACCATCATCATGATGGTTACCATCTTGGTCCGAGTCCCCATCCCCGTCATTGTCCCGAGTATCTATGGCCCGCTCTTTACCCTTTCTCGAAGGCCTGGGCTGAGTTGAAGGCTGAGAAGGCCCTACCCCACCGTGCCCCGGGTTCTCAGGGCGATTGTTCCATCGCGGCTCCCGCATATCCTCCTCTTCACTGGTATAGTCTGGCCCAATCTCTTCCTCGACCCCATGATTCTGATCGCTTTCTGCATCTATGGCTACCACCAGAAGACCGGCAAAGGTGCCCTCGTTAGGATGATTGGCTTGGTCATCTTTAATGCCGTGTTCCATGATTCTTGGTCCGAGATACCCAGTTCCGCCCTTCCCACCTTCTCCACGGCGGGAACGAAGTCAATGTACTGTTCATTCCGTAGGATAATATTCGTCTTGAGTAGCATGGACTTTGTGCTAAGTTGTGGAGCCCAGCGGCCAAGGCAGGGGAACTCGTTGACACTAGCGCAGGTTGTAGAGTGGGTTCGGGTACTGTAAGGACCGCGGAAGGAGACACTGAAAGCCCTAAACCGCAACACTGGCAGCTCCACTTGTCTCGGCCGCTTTGCAGGTGGGCTCCAGGAATCTCGGCTGCATCATCTTCATTCCTTGCCTGCTTCCGGGAAGTCAATGCTCCCCTTGGAGTCAATGCCCTCCTGGTAGTCAATTCTCTCCTGGTAGTCAATGCTCTCCTCGTAGCCAAGGGGCTGCTGGTAGCGACGGGGCTCCTAATAGCTGCGGGGCTCCTGGTAGCCACGGGGTTTCTGGGGGTCCTGGGGGTTCCGGTAGTCGTGGAGGCAGTGGCAGTTCTGGGGCTTGCGGGGGATGTGGGAGTTGCGGTGGGCGCGGCACCGCGTTTGACACGTGTGGCAACAGCTTGGGTGGCATCGGCTTTTGCCTTGTCTGATAGATCCGAGCGGACCTTCTTCGCCTGCAGAATCAGGAATTGCCTAGGGCACTCCGGACGATCCGCCGGATTCGGAAGGTTTGCCAGAGCCCATTCAGTTGGGGAGTCGGTATACATTTTTCGGATCCCGGCTTCACCCTTGAGAGTCATCTCCTTGGCCGCAAGAGCCACTGGTCCGCGGATGAGGTCCAGATGCTGCTGACGCAGCCAGGTCCTTTTGAAGTTCGAAACCCATACTTTATAGTTCTTATCGGTAACCCTGGGATAGCCAAGTTTTACACAAATAACAGCTGCCGAGGGCGCCATTCTCAGAAGGTCTGTGTTTTACCCCATAATTTCTACTTAGTAACCCCGGTGGTAGCAAATAGTAAGAATTTTGCTTACCTAATTATATATCTAATTTGGCTGGGGAGTCTTGGTGCGCAGGGTTACTAGGTCGCTTCAGCAAAAATAATACTCTGCGCCATGAGCGCCCCATGCGTCTGGCGCACCTAGCGCACATAACGTCAATCGCGAATCAGGACGCAACGGCGATCTGACGTTGCGTCCTGATTTTGCGTCACCTGACGTGCCGCGCCCTGACGCTGTCCTGAAACTGAGCCTACATTTTCTGTGCCCTGACTGCGCCTGGTCCTCTGCTCTGGCGTCCTGAACACCTCTGATTCTCGGTTGCTGCACCAGGGCAACGCCAGATGATCCGCCGCTCTATCCTGATCACCACTGATCGTGGCGTCTTCTGTCCTGATGTCTGATCTTTATCTTCCGCGCCTGGGCTTTGCTCGTTCCAACGCCTCACATCAGAATCCCATCATCCTGAGCTCTCTAGTCCTGGTATCTCCCTCCTTTGGCTTCTACCTCCAGACACTCTCTGCCAGCGCACCATTATCCTGATTTCACCCTCTCTACGTGCTGTGTGTCCTGATCATACCTTTACTTTTTCTATTCTATCTTTACGCTCCTACGTAATATCTGGATGCCCTCATGATGCCTCCCAGACGCGTGGGGAACTATCTCAACTCTGCCTGACACAATCCCGATCTTGCGCACGCTCTATCCTCTTGTTTCCGACGTCACCCGGTGACGTTTACTATATGATCTCCCAGATGCCCCTATGGCGTGTCCCTTTCATTGATTCTACTCCTTGTACTCCGAACGCCTAGATTACCCTTTACGTGCTCATATCAACACATTGCCGTCAAACAAATAGTATTAATTAATTAAGCTACTCGACACATACGCGACATATTGGACACAGCATTTCTTAATTACCCTCACCAACACTCACATTGTGCCCCTGTTCCACATCCCCCACGCTCACGATCACTTGGCTCCTGTTGTGCTGGCTCTATTCCATCAAGGCTCAGCGAGAGGGGTCGCGATTGAGTAGGACTCACAGTCCTGTCCAACGAGAGTAGCCTGGTCACCACTTGTGAACCATCTGCGCTGGGCGGAGAAGAATCGAGAAATCCGAGAACCCGGGCAGCTGACGGCTGGAGGAAATCCAAAGACAAATCAATGCCAGTGTCCTGCGAATCGTTTTGACTATCCTGGTGCCCCACTGGTTTCCCAATGCGCCGGCTGCTCGGAGTTTGAATTCGGTTGGCTGGCCGTTGTGTAGCCTGGCTGGATGGTTGACTCTGCAGCTCGGCGGCTAACACAACCCAATGGCTGGGAGTTTGGCTTTGGAGGACTGGCCGTCGCCTAGTCTGGCTGGATGCCTGACCCTGCAGGTCAGCGGCTACCGCTGCCCAATCGTCGGTATATCCCTCCCAGTGATCTTGTCGCACGCCGTGCCCCTTCTCCATCTTTGCCCTGATGGTCCCGCAAATCTTGTCGAGAATTATCACCTGTAACCACTCAGGGGAATCGGCCCACGTCTGAGTTTGCCAGATAAAAAGATCTTTAGTGGTTCGGATCATGTTAGCGTCCTGGAGACTACGAGGTGGGTTCGGGTTCTGGCTGACCACTTACCGCGTCCCCCTTGAACTCGCCTGATTCTTTATATACTCCTGTTTGCCATGCCTGTAGGGTATGACCGAGGATTGCACACGTTAAGCAAATCATGGTGCCTTTGATACGCCCAAGGAAATCGGGTTCGACAATCCCACGCATTTTCCTGCCTCTGAAGTACTTACCCCATATGGCCTTGGCAATCCGGGGTGCCCTAAATCGAAATCTCAATTTCTAAGCTGAGTGTAATATCTGTTAGTTATTAGAAGAAAGTTGTCCAACTAAGGCGCACCAACCTCATATCCGTTTGGGGAGCACATAAACATATCCTTTTCCAGCTGGTAGTCCACCCTGCGCGCAATCGCCCGGGGATCTTCTAGGAGATCGTATAATTTTCCAATCCCATCTTTAATGTGGGAAACAAACTGGCATCTTACCCCGGAGTGTCTATTGTGTCTCTTTCAGAATTAGTACAATACCCGGCTTCAGGAGAGCATCATCCCTGTGTATCTGTGTCCACTTACTATCTTTATGTTTGCCTCTGACGCTTCCATATTTCATGCATTAGCTCTATAATCAAGTGCCTTAAGCCAAGCACTGTGTACCTCAGAAGTCAAAGTAATTGGGCCTGGGAGTGGGTCAACTAACAGGGTGTACCAGAGAATGAGAGGTTTGGCCCGCCTTACTACCGGCGCTTCTACTACTCTTGCTGGATTTCGCCGTCACTCGTTACCCGGCCAGATGTCCTCAGAGTCTGGCGTACTCGATTGGCCGGCTGGACTCCAAGCTCTAACTCCCGACGGAGTGGCACTGTGAGTGGCCAGTGGGGATGAATATTGGGCTACACTGAATGACGGGATCACTGGTGGGGTATACGCTCTACCGGGTGTTATCCCTTCCCGAGCTCCTGGGGTCCCCTCAACGATTGCTGCCCCCTGTAATCCGGAGCTGGTCGAAACTCGCACTGTCGATACCCGATTGTTTGTTTGTTTGTCCGCTGTTCGTGAGCAGTGACGCAGCCCTGCTCCAGTAGCAGCTGGAATATCATCGTCTTCCGCCTGTGCCTCAGTGTCCTATTCAGTCTGATCCGATCTGCGAGAGTCTTCGTACACATTAGTGCTATCATCGCTTAGATGAACTGTTTCCGTTGGTACTTGTGTGTCAGGTGCCCGTCTCAATATCGGTATATGTGGTGCTCTTTATCGTCCTTCTCCGGGGGCGCTTTGGTGGTCTTTCGACTGCTCCGGTTGCGTTTCGTGGTGGAGGGCGCACATGCGATGGCTGCTCGTTCGGCAGTGTGCTCGGCCAGCTGGCGGATTGGTTTTGTTGCGTTCCCGACGTCCATCTCGCTAATCGTATGCCATCGGCTACGACTTGGCGTATCTGTCCGTTGAGATTTCCGACTCAGGGGGTTGGCTGGCTGCGTGACTTGGCTTGCGGTCGTCTAGACATGGTGGAATGCTGAACGGTTGATCAACGTTAGGCAAAATAGGAATTAGGACGTAGAACAATGGAATGTATCTTTCGTGTCGCGAAGATGAGGAATTTGTGCTTATGTTCAATGGACGCGTCAGGTCTGATAC
>Ga0307507_10007167_pt1 | contig 16449 bp, 10 predicted proteins | sample 7_EM_MG_FD_207223 | JGI IMG/M metagenome (GOLD analysis project Ga0307507, IMG submission 207223) | Populus trichocarpa ectomycorrhiza microbial communities from riparian zone in the Pacific Northwest, United States - 7_EM | ecosystem: Host-associated > Plants > Roots > Unclassified | place... | reverse complement strand
AAGCCGAACACATCATTGCCAACTGTCTTACGGTGATTGTAGATGCTGAGAAGGCCGCCAAGAAGAAGGATGCCGGAGAGATAGAGAGTGATGAGCCTGAGGCATCAAGTGCGCGATCGACCAAGCGTCAGCGAACCAAGGGGGAATCGGAGCCAGGATCAAGAAAGAAGAAGAAAAAATGTGGCGATGATGGTAGCAAAGGTAGGCGCTTGATTGATTATTCACACACAATGCTGTCAACAACCAACAGACCTGGCCCTGCCTCAACAACTCCCGAATGCACCGTTAATTGAACAACTGGCAACTCTTGCACCCGACCAAACCTCAAACCTCACCAATTCTGCAGTCGCAAGCAAGTCCACCGCACAATCCGAGAATCAAAGTTCTCAAGTTAATATCAATTTTATCTATGTTGACGCAAGCTGTGGGTCTTACTAATTTGTATTTTCGACATTTTAACCGTTTTGAATCCTAGATTCCTCTCTCAGAAGTTGTCAAAGTCAACGCCTCTCGAGTCTCAGTATAACTAACAACTTATTTAGGTGAATTCAATGAGCGGTTCCCTGGTATTCAGGATGCAACAGATCTTCTGAATGCAATGGAGTCATCCCCGAAATTCAAAGTTGGGAAATCATCAGACGACTTCACCGCTTTTCTGGCAAGGATCGATAGTGCGGATCCCAACGAGTCGAACCTCTCAGAAGATGATCTGGACGCTAGCTGGGGTCACTACCAGTTTACAGCAGGATGCCTAACTTGTACAACAGTTCTTACGAGCTGGGACGTCGTTGGGGGGAGTTCTAACGCATGCAATCTCATTGCCGCCGCCCTCAAAACATGCAAGGTCACCCGGCATCTTTGTTTTGAACACAACATCACCACGACATCATATTTGAGCGATATTTACCTTGAAAATGTTGTTTCAAAACTCTGGGATCTCTGGAAGTCTGCAGGTGGGGTGCGTATTAGCCGTTGGTTATCTCACCAGATACGTATTGACCCGTTTTCAGCCTGTATGCAAAGGAAAAGGGAAAGATGTTGGAAGCACAGTCCCGGACAACAAAACACCTGATCCTCAACCCAGCATGACAATGACGACGCAACTCACGGCTAGCGGCAAATCCACAAGTCCCTTGCCTTCGGATTCAAATGCTCCGGGTTCTGGAATTCAAAATCAAATCCTGCCAGACAACAATGATAAGGACCAGGCCGCTGAGAGATCGATGGCCGGATTGAATCGGATTGAGTTGGAAAGGTTACTGAAGGTAATTTCCGGCTTATTAGAGGTGTCATAACTTTTTTCACGACCTTTCCTCGCAGACCCTTGTCAAAGAGGATTTAAAGTCCATTATCAAAATGAACTCGATCACGCTTCCAGTACCTTCCAAGCCACGCACTAAGCCAGGTAAGATTCCCTGTTTCTCAGCCGCTCAACACTATACTAGTATGACTTTCAAAAGATCTCATAGCTGCTATTCTACAAGATTCAAAGGTTTTTGCCGAACCCATCATAGCAAGCATTCATAATTTGGTACATGAGGTTCGTCATTGACCGCGAATTTATTACATCTCGTATTGGACCTTTATTATTTGATTGTAGCGCAAAATGAAGAAGGCCAACTCTACCGCGAGCCGATCTTTAAGGTCATAAAAGCACACACCTACTGGCGTTTTCTCGTTTCTTGGTTCATTCCTCAATTTGGTGCATGAGGTTCGTTATTGACCGCGAATTTATCACATCTCGTATTGGACCTTTATTCAGGTTGTAGGAAGGGGAGCCGATCTTCTTTCTCAGCTGTTTCTCGGCTCATTCCTTAATCGACTTGCTCCCAGGCTTTCAGACCGACCTCCGTCCTTCAGTTCAATTCCCCAACGCCTACTGCTCAGCCTATCATGATTATACCCAGTGGCAGCCTCCTGTATTACTATATATATATACTTGAATACACGGACTATCATATGATTCTTTCCTGACTCTTAGCTGACAGACACCTGAGTTTTGAGTTTAAGTAATGAGGCGAAACTGACTATGAGATTGACCAAAACATGACTGGAACATGACTAAATGACGGAAACTGGACTTTCAGAATCAACAATTGAGATGAGGGGTACCTGACCGATACATGCCAATTTCAGTCAGATAAAAGTTGGAAAAACGACAGCCAGGTCATGTAATAGTAATGCTGACCATTCTGTGACTGCCGTCGGACTTCCGGCTGTATTCCTTTTTTACTGAGCGTGACGTGCCAGCATTTATTCCCCTCCACATTCTTGCTGGTGGTATGTATTGCTTCAGTGTTTGGGTTGACGCTGCTTGGGAGGAGACCACATGGGTTAGATAGTATGGTCCCACAGACTCTCACTTTATTTTTGGCTGATAAGTTTCTGGTGACAGATTCAATATGAAAGACATCACAAGTTCCGTTTACACTGCCCGCCAGCAACGGAACGGGTTTATCAGTTGTTTCTTATCGCGGACGGCCCTTTTACGACTCTTAAATTGTGTGGGGTTCTGCTGCCATACCTCCAATCCCCTCCTTTCATCATGATTTCAGGCGACGTTCATGGCCCTGTTGCCAACATGGGCAATAATAATTCTGGAGTGATCGCTGGCACCATCAACATTGGAACGCTGGTCCAGTCCAACAAAAGTGAGTGATCCGCAGAATTGCAGAATCTCATCACTGACCTTACCCGCTCCAAGGCACCCAAGAATCACTTTCTGTATGTGTCTCCTTGACCTCAAGCAATCTATTCTCTTAACTCTCACTACAGCAAAGGTACCTCGAATCCAAATGGCCTCGTTGTCCAAAGGCGGCTTATAACGCCAATCTCGGAGGGACTGTTACCCGTGAACCGTGCACTCCTGGGACGCGTGTGGACATATTGCATCGTATCTACAATTGGGCAGAGGACCTCTCATCGAACAGTCCATCGGTCTTCTGGTTGACCGGCGATGCGGGATCTGGGAAGTCGACAATCGCATACAGCGTGGCACGCCACTTCGAAGCAGATGAAGAGGGAGACGAAGATGAGGAGGAGAGGGATATTGTGCAGGATGCGCCGAATATTTTGGGGGCAAACTTCTTCTGCTCGAGGCAATTTGAAGAAACGAGAAAAAGGAAGAACATAATCCCGACCATCGTCGACCAGCTCGCTCTCCATTCCCAACCTTACGCCACTGCCTTGCTTAAGGCGAACAAATTCAACTCTGTTAACATCATGTCCAAGCAGATGAAGGACCTCCTCGTTGACCCCTGGATGCAATCCGTGAGCAGGCACCGTGCAGAATTCCGTCCTCTCCTCGTCGTTGTGGATGCACTGGACGAGATTGAAGATAGGGGAGGGTCGGCTTTCGTGGAAGAGCTGTTGAGGATGACCGATAAATCTCGCCTGCTTGGCCTCAAGTTTTTAATCACGAGCCGTCCAGACCCAGACCTCGCGAATCTCTGCTCATCTTTCACTTCCGACGCTGTCTGCGCTCTATACGATGTACCTACAGACACCGTCAAGGCCGATATCGCGACGTACCTCCAGGCAAAGCTCCCAAAACTTCAGGGCATGCCTGTAATAAACGAACTGATGCACCAGGCAGGTGGCCTATTTATCTTCGCAGCCACCGCTGTCAGATATATCACACCCCGTCCCAAGATGTTGAAACGTGAACAGATCCGGCTCCTAGGCGAGCTTGGCATCCATGCACATGGATCGAGTGGGTCGCGGAATACTAAAGTGTCACCGATCGATGGATTATACAAACAAGTGATGCTCACTGCTTTCGGAGGCCTCAATGATAACCTGCTTCAAGATCGTCTGTATGCTCTTCATACGCTCCTCTGCACTCAGGAACGTGTATCGATCTCAGTTGCTGGGGAACTCTGTTCTGACGATCCAGAAATGTCAGAACTTGTCGAGCTGATTGTCGACGAGCTTCATACAGTTCTCTATGTCAAAGGGGATCGGGTGCTTTGGTATCATGCATCTTTTCCTGACTTCATCTTCTCTCAGGCACGATCAGGCAGTGTTCTTCTGAGCCCTGACTCCCGGATCGTTGATATGCATTGTGACGAGGTCGCCCATCATGCACACCTCGTCCGTTCTTGCTTCAGGATTATGAAAACGCACCTTCGATTCAACATTTGCGACCTACCATCGTCATTTCTCCTTGATTCGGAGGTGCGGGACCTCAACAATCGAATCCGGGCGAAGATTGGTGACGGTCTCAGATACTCCTGTCTTCATTGGACGCAGCACTTGGCTCAAACTTCATCTGGTGTCAGATGGAGGGAAATTGGCGAATTCCTTCAATTGAAGGTTTTATTCTGGATTGAGGCTATGAACCTCCTTGATTCATGGGCTCGGTGTACCCCGATACTTCAACAAGCCCGGGAATGTATCTTGAAGGTGGGAATGTTGTTTTTTTTTGTTGACTCGAGTTAATGAATCAATCAGGATGATGGTGGTCGTGTTTCGGATCTTGCTAGGGGAGTCGCAGAAGCGGCGAATTTTGCGACATACTTTGGTGGGAGCCCAGCATCCCAATCAACACCACACCTCTATATCTCGTCATTGGCAACATGGTCGCGGGATTCTCATTTGTCCCGAATGTGGAAGAAACAATTCTCTCATGTCCCTGCCTTCGAACAAATCGGGGGCGAGGGCAGCTTGCCGCTCCTGACGATCCAGGACGCACGTTTTTATTCAGTGGCATTTTCAAGCGATGGCACTCGCATTGTCTCTGGATCAGTGAACCGGTCTGTGCAGGTGTGGGATGCGTCAACCGGTGAAGAGCTGAGGAAACTGGACGGCCATTCCCACATCGTTAGATCCGTTGCATTTTCAAACGATGGTACCCGCATTGTTTCTGGTTCAGATGACAGGTCTGTGCGGGTATGGGATGTTTCGACAAGCGCAGAGCTAAGGAAATTGGTCGGCCACTCCGACATTGTTTACTCTGTTGCATTTTCGAGCGATGGAACGCGCATTGTCTCTGGTTCAAAGGACAAGTCTGTTCGAGTATGGGACTCCTCAACAGGCGAAATGTTGAGGAGAGTGAATGGTCATTCCGACAGGGTTCGATCTGTGACATTTTTGAACGATGACACCCGTATTGTTTCTGGATCGGATGACAAGTCTGTGCGGGTATGGGATGCCTTGACAGGCACTGAGCTGAGGCGACTGAGTGGGCACTCAGGCTGGGTTCGATCTGTTGCATTTTCAAACGATGGCACCCGCATTGTCTCTGGTTCAGTCGACAAGTCTGTGCGGGTATGGGATGCCTCGACTGGTGCAGAGCTGAGGAGACTGAACGGCCACTCGGACTGGGTTCGGTCTGTTGCATTTTCAAACGATGACACCCGCATTGTCTCTGGATCAGAGGACAAGTCTGTGCGGGTATGGGATGCCTTGACAGGCACAGAGCTGAGGAGACTGAGTGGGCACTCAGGCTGGGTTCAATCTGTTGCTTTTTCGAGCGATGGCTCCCGCATTGTCTCTGGTTCAGAGGACACCTCTGTGCGGGTATGGGATGCCTCGACAAGCACAACGCATAGGATACCGAACGGCCATTCCGCCATTGTTTACTCTGTTACATTTTCAAGCGATAACACTCGCATCGCTTCAGGCTCAGATGATGGGTCTGTCTGGATATGGGACGCCTCAACAGGCACAGAGCTGAGGAGGCTGGATGGCCACTCCAAGATTGTTTACTCTGTTGCATTTTCAACTGATGGAACCCGCATTGTCTCTGGTTCAGGGGACAAGTCTATTCGTGTATGGGACTCCTCGACAGGCGAAAAGTTGAGGAGAGTGAATGGTCATTCCGACAGGGTTCGATCTGTTGCATTTTCGAGCAATGGCTCCCGTATTGTCTCTGGTTCAGATGACAAGTCTGTGCGGGTATGGGATGCCTCAACAGGCTCCGAGACGAGGAGATTCGACGGTCACTCCGACATTGTTTACTCCGCAGCATTTTCGAACGATGGCACCCGCATTGTGTCTGGTTCAAAGGACAAGTCTGTGCGGGTATGGGATGCCTCAACAGGTGCAGAGCTGAGGAGACTGAACGGCCACTCCGAGATTGTTTACTCCGTTTCATTTTCGGGCGATGGCACCCGCATTGTGTCTGGTTCAGGGGATAAGTCTGTGCGGGTTTGGGATGCTTCATCTGGCGCAGAGCTGAGGAGACTGAACGGCCACTTCGGAGTTGTTAACTCTGTTGCATTTTCAAGCGATAGTACCAGCATTGTCTCTGGTTCAGGTGACAAGTCGGTGCGGGTATGGGATGCCTTGACTGGCACTGAGCTGAGGAGGCTTTATTGACACTCTGACTATGTTCTATCTGTTGCTTTTTCAAGTGACTGCACCCGCATTGTCTCTGGTTCAAGCGATAACTCAGTGCGGGCGTGGGATGTGATCGCCCGCAACAATCCTTGGGAATTTTCAAGTCATGGTTGGATCATATCACTACCTCATCATCAACGCCTCATGTGGGTGCCACAAGAACTTATGAAGATGCTAAATCTACCAAATGTACTAAATATTTCATCGGAGCCACCTGCCAAAGTGGACTTCACCGATTCCCGGATAGGGCCTGCTTGGGCTGCATGTTATACACCATCATAGATATTTCTGTGGGTTTGTAGTACTTTCTTTGAGCAATTTTCATTAAGTATTATCTTACGTCTCATAATCGAAGAATGCAACAACCAAATTGATTGGATGTAATGGTATTCATCCAGGACGGGGACAGAGATGTGTGGTGATGCAGCCGTCGCGGAGTTGGAATTTCAACGTTTTGACCTTACCTCTCAGATAACATGCAAATCTCAAAGCTCGTTCTTTCTATCTGCCGTGCATTTTAGCGCCCGTCTCTTATGTATTTTGAAATCATTATCTTGAAAGTTGCAAAGGAGTGGTTCCACCTCATACTAGTAAGTTTGTACGTTTTCTCATCCAATCCCTCATTCATTTCACCAGTTTGTTTTTACCCGGTTTGAAGAACCCCCCAACTTGATTTTATACTTCAGAAGACCGCACCTTTACCATCTGCAAGGGAGAGAACTGTAAACGACATTATCTTCTGTGGTGGTGGTTGTAATTTGGCTGTTCGTCTGAATCAAGATTGCTATCAAGTATGTCGGAGGGCCAGTGTAGAAAGTGTTCGGTGTTGCAAGAAAATATTGAGGTTGAAGAAAGTTGTATGGTCGGCTGGGCCTTCGTGTGATCCACCGAAATTAGAGATGTGAGCACCGGAATATAGGTGGGAGCGGCATATGAAGACAATGTTCTTGCGAGGCCTATTCACAAGAAGAGTCGTCTGGACTACCTTGGAGCCGGTAAGGTGGGGGACTGTGGATTATGACATGGAAGACGCAGGAATGATAGTCGAAGGAAAGGGACGAAAAGGTGAAGGAGTCGTCGTCTATGAGATCCCAGACAACATCTGGAAACCCACCCTTCATTGATGCAAAATGATTCGAGCTATGTGGTGGTGGGTATTTTCAGTAGCCTCCTGCAAGCCAGGTGTTAAAAATTTCCCAGAAAGTCTTTGCTATTATCCAAGCTCGTTTCAGTTACTCCTCCAAAGCATCTCACCTCCTTCCCAAGCTGCTCGTCATTCACCCACATGGCAGAAGCAAGATAATACAGAGGCGTATACGTGCCCCACTTGGAGCGTACCAGTGCAAACGCTTGGAAGCCGAAGGGATGGCGAGCGGCGTTAGGCAAGGATCAATGGGACACCAACGGTGTTTGGTGTCGGGGGTGGGCACGTCGTGGATGCTGTGGAAAGACTTTGGGCTTCGAGTACTGATTTCGTATAAGGTGTCGAAGGCGTGGGTCTAGATGATGGAGAAGATAGGTGTCTCGAGAGTCTGTTTTAGAAATTTGGGCAAGAAGGCCTTGTACTTGTCGCAGAATGCAATTGACGTCATATAGGGAGGGAAACACCTTGTGGGGGCGGCGTACGTCAGGGGAGACAGCTTGGATTTCCGAACGGTGGCAAGAAGGGGATGTGCAGAGAACAGAGTGCGTTAGGGGTGTCTGGAAGTTGATGGGGTGTTGGACCTATTGTCCACCAAGACTCGTCAGGGCCAGCAGCGTGTATCGACTGCTGTGTCAAGCACCGTGCTTCCAGTGAGATCGGAACTTCAGTGTGCTCGCTTTCCGTCAAGCGCCAATTTCGCTGGTAGCCAGAGTTGCCGTGGAACGTAGTCGCCAACTACGACCATGAATTTTGTGCTGTACGATGGATTTCTGCCCCATAGGAAGTGCACCTACTCTTCGAGGACATGACTCTGTGTTCAGGCCCGGTTGACTCGGAGCTGGTTATTCCTTCCCACATCGTTCTGTGTCGAATGAATGTATATATATCTCTATTGATAACCCACCTGTTTTGGATATCTGAGCCTTGCTGTGTCAACGGAAAGCAACTGGGTGCAACTCGACGAACAGGCAATGCTCAAAATTATTTCGGTTTGCAATATTATTTGACCACTTACACGTGACATTCACCTATCTACATCTCTCTTTCGTATTATCCCCCTGCAGTGTGCACACTTGCCGGTGGCGTCGCTTCAGTGTTTGTGTTGACGCTGCTTGGGAGCAGACCAGATAGTATGGTCCCACAATCGCACTTCATATTTGGCTAATCAGTTTCTGGGGACAGATTCAATATGAAAGGCATCACAAGTTAAGTTCCGTTTACACCACCCGCCAGCAACGGGATGGGTTTATCAGTTGTTTCTTATCGCGAACGATCTTTTAAATTGTGTGGGGTTTGGCTACCATACTCCCTCCAATCCCCTCCTTTCATAATGATTCCAGGCAACGTTCATGGCCCTGTTAGCAACTTTGGCAACGACAACTCTGGCGTGATCGCTGGCACCGTCACCATTGGAACACTGGTCCAATCCAACAAAAGTGAGTGACACGCAGGCTGCGGAACTGCAGAATCTCAAAGCTGACCTTACCCGCTTCAAGGCACCCAAGAATCACTTTCTGTATGTCTCCGTGACCTCTAGCAAGCATTTCTCTAACTCTGACTCTCATTAAAGCAACGGTACCTCGAATCCAAATGGCCTCGTTCTCCAAAGGCGGCTTATAATGCCAATCTCGGAGGGAAAGTTAGTCGTGAACCGTGCACCCCTGGGACGCGTGTGGACATATTGCAGCGTATCTACGATTGGGCAGAGGACCTCTCATCGAACAGTCCATCGGTCTTCTGGTTGACCGGCGATGCGGGATCCGGCAAGTCGACAATTGCATACAGCGTGGCGCGCCACTTCGACGGGCAAGAAGCAGATGAAGAGGGCGATGATGCACCAGAGATCTTGGGGGCAAACTTTTTCTGCTCGCGGCAATCTGAAGAGACAAGACAAAGGATGAACATCATCCCTTCCATCGTCGACCAGCTCGCTTTCCATTCCCAACCTTACGCCACTGCCTTGCTTAAGGCGAACAAATTTAACTCTGTAAACATCACGTCCAAACAAATGAAGGACCTCCTTGTTGACCCCTGGATGCAGTTCATGAGCGATCACCACGCAGAATTCCGTCCTTTCCTCATCGTTGTGGATGCGCTGGACGAGATTGAGGATAGGGGAGGGTCGGCTTTCTTGGAAGAGCTGTTGAGGATGACCGACAAATCTCGCTTGCAGGGGATCAAGTTTTTAATCACGAGCCGGCCAGACCCAGACCTCGCAGATCTCTGTTCATCTTTCACCTCTGACGCCGTCTGTGCCCTATACGATGAACCTACAGACACTGTCAAGGCCGATATCACAACTTATTTGCAGGCAAAGCTCCCAAAACTTCGGGGCATGCCTGTGATAAACGAACTGATGCACCAGTCAGATGGCCTATTCATCTTCGCAGCCACCGCTGTCAGATATATCACACCCCGTCCCAAGATGTTGAAACGTGAACAGATCCGGCTCCTGGGTGAGCTCGGTATTCATTCACATGAGTCGAGGGGGTCGCGGAATGCTAATGCGTCACCGATCGATGGATTATACAAACAAGTGATGGTCACTGCTTTCGGTGGCCTGGACGATAACCTGCTTCAAGATCGATTGTATGCTCTTCATACGCTCCTCTGCACTCAGGAACGTGTATCGATCTCAGTTGCTGGGGAACTCTGTTCTGACGATCCAGAAATGTCAGAACTGGTGGAGCTGGTTGTCGATGAGCTTCATGCAGTTCTTCATGTCAAAGAGGATCGGGTGCTTTGGTACCATGCATCTTTTCCCGATTTCATCTTCTCTGAGGCGCGATCAAGCAGTGTTCTTCTGAGCCCTGACTCCCGGATCGTTGATATGCATTGTGACGAGGTCGCCCACCATGCACACCTCCTTCGTTCTTGCTTCAGGATTATGAAAATGCACCTTCGATTCAACATTTGCGACCTACCATCGTCATTTCTCCTTGATTCGGAGGTGCCGGATCTCAACGATCGAATCCAGGCGAACATAGGTGATAGTCTCAAGTACTCCTGTATGCGTTGGGCGCAGCACCTGGCCCAAACTTCATCTGGTGTCGGACGGAGGGAAATCGGAGACTTCCTTCGGTTGAAGGTTTTATTTTGGATTGAGGCGATGAATCTCCTTGATTCACGAGCTCGGTGTACCCCGATACTTCAACAAGCCCGGGAATGTATCTTGAAGGTGAGAATGCTGTTATTTTGTGGAATCAAGCTAATGAATCCACCAGGGCAATGGTGGTCGTGTTTTAGATCTGGCTATGCAACTTGCAGAAGCGGCGAATTTTGCGACATACTTTGGTGGAAGCCCAGCATCGCAATCAACACCACACCTTTATATTTCGTCGTTGGCAACATGGTCGCAGGATTCTCATTTGTCCCGAATGTGGAAGAAGCAATTCTCTCATGTCCCTGCCTTCGAACAAACTGGGGGTGAGGGAAGCTTGCCGCTCCTGACGATCTGGAACAAACCATTTCATTCTGTGGCATTTTCAAGCGATGACACTCGCATTGTCTCTGGATCGGAGAACTGGTCTGTACAGGTGTGGGATGCGTCGACCGGCGAAGAGCTGAGGAGAATGGACGGCCACTCCGACACTGTTCAATCTGTTGCATTTTCGAGCAATGGCTCCCGGATTGTTTCTGGTTCAGATGACAGGTCTGTGCGGGTATGGGATGTCTCGAGAGGCGCAGAGCTGAGGAAATTGGACGGCCACTCCGACAGAGTTTACTCTGTTGCATTTTCAAGCGATGACGCTCACATTGTCTCTGGTTCAAGGGACAAGTCTGTGCGAATATGGGATGCCTCAACAGGTGCAGAAATGAGGACACTGATCGGCCACTTGGACTGGGTTTCCTCTGTTGCATTTTCAAATAGTACCCGCATTGTCTCTGGTTCAGATGATGGGACTGTGCGGGTATGGGACGCCTCAACAGGTGCAGAGCTGAGGAGACTGAACAGTCACTCCAAGATAGTTTTCTCTGTTGCGTTTTCAAATGATGGCACCCGCATTGTGTCTGGTTCAATTGACAAGTCTGTGCGGGTATGGGATGCCTCAACAGGTAGAGAACTGAGGAGATTGAACGGCCACTCCGCTGTTGTTCGATCTGTTGCTTTTTCGAACGATGGTACCAGAATTGTGTCTGGATCAGACGACAGGTCTGTGCGGATATGGGATGCCATGACAGGCAAAGAGCTGAGGAGACTGAGCGGCCACTCCAGCTGGGTTCGATCTGTTGATTTTTCGAGCGATGGGACCCGCATTGTCTCTTGTTCAGAGGACGGGTCTGTGCGGGTATGGGTGGCCTCGACCAGCACAACACAGAGGACACCAAACGGCCACTCCGCCATTATTTACTCTGTTGAATTTTCGATCGATAGCACCCGCATTGCTTCAGGTTCAGATGATGGGTTTGTCCGGATATGGGACGCCTCAACTGGCACATTGCTGAGAAGACTAGATGGCTACTCCAAGATTGTTTACTCTGTTGCATTTTCAACTGATGGAACCCGCATTGTTTCTGGTTCGGGGGACAAGTCTATTCGGGTATGGGACTCCTCGACAGGCAAAGAGTTGAGGAGGGTGAATGGTCACTCCGACAAGGTTCGGTCCGTTGCTTTTTCGAGCAATGGGTCCCGCATTGTCTCTGGTTCCGATGACAAGTCTGTGCGGATATGGGACGCCTCAACAGGCTCCGAGATGAGGAGACTTGATGGTCACTCCGACATTGTTTACTCCGCAATATTTTCCAGCAACGGCACCCGCATTGTGTCTGGTTCAAAGGACATGTCTGTGCGGGTATGGGATGCCTCAACAGGTGCAGAGCTGAGGAGATTGAGCGGCCACTCGGACATTGTTTACTCCGTTTCATGTTCGGGAGATGGCACCCGTATTGTGTCTGGTTCAAGGGACAAGTCTGCACGGGTTTGGGATGCTTCATCTGGCGTAGAGCTGAGGAGATTGAACGGCCACTTCGGAATTGTTAACTCTGTTGCATTTTCAAACGATGGTACCCGCATTGTTTCTGGTTCAGGTGACAAGTCGGTGCGGGTATGGGATGCCTTGACTGGCACTGAGCTGAGGAGGCTTTATGGACACTCTGACTATGTTCTATCTGTTGCTTTTTCAAGTGACTGCACCCGCATTGTCTCTGGTTCAAGCGATAACTCAGCGCGGGTATGGGATGTGGTCGCCTGTAACAATTCTTGGGAATTTTCTAGTCATGGTTGGATCATATCGATACCTCATCATCATCAACGCCTCATGTGGGTGCCACAGGCACTTATGAGGATGCTAAATCTACCAAATGTACTGATTATTTCGTCGGAGCCACCTGCCAAAGTGGACTTTACTGATTCCCGGATAGGGCCTGCTTGGGCTGCATGTCATAGATATTGTGTCTTTGTAGTACTTCTTTTGAGCAATTTTCATTAAGCATTATCTTACATCTCCTAATCGAAGATTTGGTTGTTGCATTTGATAATAGGATGTAATGGTATTCCTCCACAGGATGGGGGCAATTTTCGTTCTGATGCAGCCGTCGCGGAGTTTGGAATTTCAATGTTTCAACTTTGATCATACTAGTAAGTTTGTAACGTTTTCTCATCCATCTCACTCATTTCACCAGTTTGTTTTTACCCAGTTTGAAGAACCCCCCAACTTGATTTTATACTCAGAAGACCGCAACTTTACCATCTGCGAGGGAGAGAGCAGCAAACGACATTATCTTCTGTGGTAATTGTAATTTGGCTGTTTGTCTGAATCAAGATTGCTATTGAGTATGTCGGAGGGCCAGTGTAGAAAGTGTATGGTGTTGCAAGAAAATATTCAGGTGCGTATTTCTTCTTGCTGTAACTTTGGTAATTAACGATTACATTTAACAAGAATATATTTTGTGTCCAAATGAAGGAACAGACTGTGGATGGCGTCCCGGGATACATCTATTATACGCTACTTGGATTCCTGAAACGCGACTTGTTAATGAGGTCTTCGTGGAATTCATGGCGGGTCTGACCATATCAAAAGGTCATCAGAAGTTTGTGAATTTCATGTCACCTCTATCAGGATGCGAGCCAACCGCTGTAATTCACGGCGATGCAGGAAGCAACAGGACGGGGTTCTGAGTACTTATAGAGAGCGAGAGAGTTGGATGGAATGCAAACTCCCAGCCTTGTTGACAACGTATGTGTATAGCGCACCCATTGTGTATCCATACGTCCCCACATTCCATTTCACAGGTCCTGTCGTACTCCACTATGTCGATCACTGTGAATCCAGAGACACAATCCCAGGAAACGGTCCTCTCCTACTGGCAAGCGTCCTATCTCCGAGTTAAAGGTTCAAGGTCGTTCCTGGAGAATCCAAGCCAGAGAAATCAGGATGGATAACATACACATATTGGACTCACTGAAAACGATCAAACTGTCTTCCACTTCAACGAGATCGAGCCTGCTGGGGGCAACGCCATTTTTGTAACCAGTTCTCCAGTGGGACATATTGGAGCGTCGCTAGTTGATATATCATTTGTCAAGACGCCGTCTTCATCTCCCTCACAGAAGTTAGCGTCGGTGATTCATTGGATGGTGTAATCAACCTTACCAGCCTCAGCGGCTCTTCATTCGACTACACGTCTTCTTTCACCGACATCAGTGACAGCCTCATTGCAGTTATCCGCTCTCCCGAGCTGGTTTATGCCACCCGAGACGTTGGGCATATGCCGTGACCCAAGCCTCAGACTACCCCAGTGGCACGTCATTCACAAACATCAACCTCTCTCTCACCGATTTTACACCCCCTTTCTTGATTCGTAATCGACGATGTCACTGATGGGCTTACCACCACTGTGGATGTGGATGGTTCTCAAGACGGGAAGGTTACTGTGCACGACCCGTCCTAATCAGGAGGGCTTATGGTATATCGACTATTGGAGACGAAGTTGCTTAGAATTTTTTCTTTTTTCTGGTGTTCGCCTATTGTTCTTGGATTTCTTTTCAGGCGCAGTTCGTGGCCAGTAAGGTGTTTGTAATTGCCACTATGCGTATGTCCCGCACGTCTGTTCAATCAAGTTGAACTTGAAAGTTTAAGCCTCTGGGGACCATTCTTTATCCACCATCGCCGTCCAGAAAGTTCGAGAGTTGAACAGACATACTTCCCATTTCGTTCCGCACATTTTCAAACCCGTCTCACTCTCGATCTCTGCTCCTCGACGAGCCGACAGGATAGCACTTTACCTTCTACCCCTGTCCTCGTGACTTTGGTCAGCTTTTGACTGTCCGTGCCGTGAGATGTTCGCATTTGTTAAACGTTATAGGTGCATGGAGCAGACCGCGAACCATTTCTTAGGCGGTCCAGGCCTGGACCTCGTTGGAAGGCCAAGGTAAGGTGCAGCACGAAGGACAGTGACTGCCGTGGAGAGATCGTATAACCGATAAGGGAATACTGGTGTGCGGTGTAAATAAAAACCGAGAGTGGAATGGGGTTGAAGAAAGTTGTATGGTCGGCTGGGCCTTCGTGTGATCCACCGAAATTAGAGATGAGATGTGAGCACCGGGATACAGGTGGGAGCGGCATATGAAGACAAAGTTCTTGCGAGGCTTATTCACAAGAAGAGTCGTCCGGACTACCTTTGAGCTGGTAAGGTGGGGGATTGTGGATTATATCATGGAAGACGCAGGAATGATAGTCGAAGGAAAGGGACGAAAAGGTGAAGGAGTCGTCGTCTATGAGCTCCCAGACAACATCTGGAAACCCACCCTTCATTGATGAAAAATGATCCGAGCTATGTGGTTGTGAATATTTTCAGTCGCCTTCTGCAAAGCTGGGTGTTAAAAAATTCCCAGAAAGCCTTTGCTATTATCCAAGCTCGTTTCAGTTACTCCTCCAAAGCATCTCACCTCCTTCCCAAGCTGCTCGTCATTCACCCAGATGGCAGAAGCAAGGTAATACAGAGGCGTATGGGTCCTGAGCCCACGAATGCAAGCGCTTGGAAGCCAAAGGAATGGCGAGGGGTTAGGCAAGGATCAATGGGACAGCAACGGTGTTTGGTGTCGGGGGTGAGCACGTTGTGGATGCTGTGGAAAGACTTTGGGCTTCGAGTACTGTGTTCGGATTGTGTATAAGGTGTCGAAGGAGTGGGTCATCTAGGCGGGCAGTGGCGACATGAAAGATGCCGACGGAGAAGATAGGTGTGGGTAATTGGAATTTTGGGCAAGAATGTCATGTCGCAGAATGCAATTGCCGTCGTATAACACCTTGTAGGGGGTGGCAAGGGGGGATATCCATAGACAGCAAGTATGTTGCCTCGTGGAAAGGAGAGGACGTGCGTTAGGGATAATAGGGCTTCTGGAAGTTGACGGGATGTTGGATCTATTGCCAGCAGCAAGCGTCGTGCGGGCAGGGAGACCCAGACCAAAACCTAGAGAGGACTCTCCGTCGACAATTTTGCTGGCAATCAAAGGTGCCGTGGAAAGTCGCCGCCGAATACGAGCATGAATTTGGCATTTCAATTATACTAATGCTAGTTTTTTCAGTGTATGTGTAAGATCCAGTCGTAGGAGCAATTGTCCATATTTGGCCAGTTACACCGTGACGCGTGACGTGGCATTTACCATCCTTCTAAGTTCCTATTAATCCCCTGCACATTCTAGGTGGTGTAGCTTCAGTGTTTGCGTCGGCGCTGCTTGGGAGCAGACTACATGGGTTAGATAGTATCGTCCCACAGACTCTCACTTTATTTTTGGGTGTCAGATTCAATATGAAAGTTCCGTTTACACACCCCGCCAGCAACGGGATGGGTTTATCAGTTCTTATCGCGGACGACCTTTTTACGGGTTCAGCTGCCATACTCTTTCCCTCCTTTCATCATGATTTCAGGCGACGTTCATGGCCCTGTTACCAACATCGGCAATTACAACTCTGGCGTGATCGCTGGCACCGTCACCATTGGAACACTGGTCCAATCCAACAAAA
>Ga0307507_10007166_pt1 | contig 16449 bp, 21 predicted proteins | sample 7_EM_MG_FD_207223 | JGI IMG/M metagenome (GOLD analysis project Ga0307507, IMG submission 207223) | Populus trichocarpa ectomycorrhiza microbial communities from riparian zone in the Pacific Northwest, United States - 7_EM | ecosystem: Host-associated > Plants > Roots > Unclassified | place... | reverse complement strand
CCGGCACGCTAAGTCCTGATCAGGAGGGTAGCTAGCTATTTCAGGTTTAGAATTTGGCTTTCAAAGCCAAAGTGACTCAGCATCTTAACAACCATTTTAATCCCCAACGAATCACAGTCCCCCAGACCACCACTAGCGTGCCGGTCGCGAATTTTACTGTCTCAGACCGCCCAAGGGATAGGGTGAGCAAGAAGAAAGCCTTATTTATCCCAGTAGAGGTGGTGATAGGTTAGCAGTGGTAGTACTGGCTATTACTGTAGTAATGCAGTGGGGGGGATCAAATATTCTTCAGCTCCAGCTACCCGCTCATCATGGAAAACACAGTCAGAGAGCTCAGGGCAGGAGCAGGTACCAGTGCGGTACGGTACTTGTACCGGTACCATAAAATGGCCACAAATGTACTACACGGTACCGGTACTAATAGGAGAAAAGGAAGAGGGCCCTATTTTTTTCCAAATACTAGTACAGGTACGAGTACCGCCATCTCCAAGCGAGTTAGTGCTACCAGGACCCTACACTAGTACAGTACAGTACAAGCGGAAGTCGGTAAATATCATGATTCCTGAAGCAATCACTTTACGGGACAAGTGCGCGTGTCTGTGTGACGGAGGATCGTAGGAAGCGGGGGGGGGAGGTCCACTTCCAGACAATAAGTAGTACCAGTAACCCAAACAGGTCTCTTATTGCGACAGCATCGACTGAATGAGCGAGTGAGCGCCCGATCGCCCGGGGATGTTCACGACGTTCCATAAAGCCACGATACCAACCACACCATACCTCCCTAACTCCCTCCGTCCCTCCACCCGGATAGAAAAAGGCAACAGAATAACGGCCCAGGGCTTCGTTCACGTACAACTCTATCTCTCTCCCGACCGTAAACAAATTCAAAAAGCAAGTTTTCCCTAGCCCCGCAATGGAGCGTTCCGGAAGAGAAGGAGAAGAAGGAAAAAAAAAAACGGAAAAATTTTCTAGCAGGTATCATAGAGTTAGGGGGGTGGATAGTTTCGAATCAGGGCGATTCCTGCGCACTCCACGTGCCACAGTAACCCCGTTTTTCTCCCCCTTCCGTCTTCGATTCTACCGTATCATACTCTACTCCTGTTTTCGAGGCTCGCTTAGAGCTGTCTCGCGTGGGCATCAAGTGGTTGAAGAGCGACAAGTTGCCTCGTTTCCGACGGAGTGGTTGCGTTGCCACACGGATTTCTAGGAACCCTTTCCCCCCCTCACCCTCCCTAACTGTTCCTGTATGGGGGGGGGAGTAAATTTAGTTTACCCCCCAGAACGCGAGAAGTATCCGGAAAAAAAAACAAGCAGATCTTCCGTATATTACAATATTTTGTGAATTCCTGTTTTCGGGTATTTCTTGCCTGTTATGGGTATCCCTCCTCTTCCCAGGATATTCCTGGTTACTAAGATTTTACTATACCGGTACTGTACTCAAGTAGTTACCCGCGCCTTCCTCTTTTCTATATTTCGCATATTCCCAGAAGATCATCATCCGAGCTGCCCTGCCTACATATATCCTGGGAATGTGGGGCGGGGAGGAGGAAGATATTGCCTCGGAGATTGTAATGATAATGTCGCCGATGTGTACCTTATTTCTCAAGGAATATGCTTGGATGGTATACCGCACTATGCAAGCAGGATGGCTTCAGTTGGCTAGTGATGTATTTGGAGTTGCGTAATGCATTATGAACGAGGTTACAAATTATTATTATATAGCTTTTTAGGTATAGCAAATGACAACGGTACTACGACCGAATGATCATGCAACATCCATGAGAAAAGTGATCCAAAAGACATTCCTTGATACCTTTGATGATGATGATATTGATACTAGAGCTATAAACTAAGTGTTCCACCGATGCTCTGCCGATTAGGCTAAGAGCATTTTCATATAATACAATAATCTTTAGTATCCAAAACAGACCCCCAACATAATCAGTACTTGCCATAAACACATGGCATAATTCAAGATCAAAACCCCAAATTGCGCCGTAGAGTTTGCAATGCTAGTAAGAAAATGACAGCAAACGAAAGTGAAGACCGAGAAAGAAATGATAGGATACAAGATGCAAAAGGGAATCATCTACAAAACACTAAGGATGATTGGGTATCGCCGCGCTGGCCAACTCGCGAGTAAGAGCTTGGCGTATGGTAAGCACTCACTCAGACCAGGAGAGAGGGAAAAGAGAAAGAAAAAAGGGACAAAACAATGGTAAGAACAAGAAATAATAATATCCAATATTTAAATTACCCAGAAACTTTCTTATTCGCCGGTTCATGCACCACCTGTTTTTTTTTTGTGTATTAACAAACTTTTTTGTAGCTGTTGCTTCTCTTCTCTTTTTCTTTTATTGATGGCAACCTCTCTCGTGGCGCTTCATGTTGCTCCGTACGCTGAAAGCCTTGCCACATCCGTGATGAGGGCACTTAAAGGGTTTCTCGCCGGTATGACTGTGACTGTGTATTCTCAGACTACTGGGCCTCGAAAATGCTTTATTGCATGTCGGACAGATGTAGCGATCTTGCGATTGCGGAAACGCAGCGTGTGAAGCGGGTGATGAATGATGATGGTGATGCCAAGGATTTGATGCTGAAGGGGGGGCAACAGAAACAGGAATTAACAGTTGGTGGGGAGGTTGCGATGGTGCATGCTTACTGTATGCCATGGCAGGCTGGCTTTGAGGAGTGGATGGTGAATAAGAGTACTGAGGATGATAGGGTGGTTCAGGAGGCGACGGGTACTTTGACTGCGCAGGAGGATAGGAATTTCGGTTCCCTCCTTGTGAAGAAGTGGGAGAGCAAAAGTAAGAAGATGAAGGTGATGTCGATGATAATGTGGGTGAATTATTTCCCTCGAATACTGAGTCAGGTCTCATAGGAGGAGTAGGAGGGAGGGCAGGCCCAGAACTATGTGGTGACTGGCTCTGGTATTGAGGAGACCGTTGTTGCCTCTCCATTCTGTCCATTCCTATGACTCGAGATGGCAGATTAGTATCACGGCTGGCTTCCAATCCCAAGGCCATAACGCTTACCATTTCCTCCTGGTTGGCCTCCATCGGCGAATACAAGCAGTGTTGAAATTGATGGTAGTGAGCATTTATTGTTCTCCTCTACTGGTGGTGATGGAGGAGGTGCGGGTGGGTGAGCATATTCATGTGGGCGATGTAGGTATGGAACAGGGGACTGGTGGCGGTGATCTGAGAAATCGAGCCCATTACCTTGAGCGGACTGTGAGTAGTGGTTATGGTGCCGCGAATGGTGGACAAGGCTAGGAAGATTCATTACGTGGATGGGTAAAAATGGCAGGTGTGAGTTTGGGTAGGTGGTAGATGGATGGTAGGTGGTGGTGTTGAAGGGTGGTGGTGGTGGTAGCAGTAGTTTTAAAGGCGGGAGAGGAAGGGGAAAGAGTGTGACTGCGGGAGTGTTGAGACGAAAGATCCTCTTAGCGGGTTTGAGGTGATGATGGATGGGTGGGTGGATGAGGGATGGGTAGATGACGGTCTGCACGTGGGGAATATTCGCCTCTTGAACCTTGAATGTCCCAACCTCTTGGAAATGCGGGAAAATATGTAGACTCAACGGTGACCTTTTAGAAAGGGTACCGTGGGGGTATTTATGGGACCGCCAATTCCTGGGCGAGGAAATCCAGGCGACGGGTGTGATTGTTAGCTCGGGATGGTGATGCGAGACCGAGGGGACCAACCGTTAACGGCGGATATTTGCCAGGGAAGAATCGAAGCGACACCCCTGGCTTCCTTCGGGCACAATGTAGGGAAGACGGGGCTGATTGACAGTAATGTTCTTTTTGCAGAAAAGGGATGAGGGGGCCAATAGACGTAATGGGGAACGGCTGCAAAATTCAATATATATATATATATATATATATAACCCCCAAAAGGTTGATTGGGGTGGAGCGAGCAAAAAAAAAAAAAAAGCCTTTTTATTACTACCGACTACTGCGTACGGTAAGGGAGCTACTCTGCTAAGGGTGCCGGGCGCTATGACCCTGCACCTCTAGGAGTTCGGCAGGGTGGAAGGATTGCGATATGCCTAGTATTTTCTACGAGGGGAAAAATAGTGGTAGTGGGGCGGGCAGGCGATAAAGATCAGCAGTGTATACAAGTACTCTGGGATCCCGGACTGTGGGAACGAGATGAAGGAGGGGGAGAGGAAGGTAAGAGGAAGAAGAAAAGCTGTACTCGAGTACAGGTACGATATGGATTGTAAGGAAAGGGTTTTATGTGAGTGGTGACGGCGCTATGGGGTAACTGAAGATTCCCAGACTATGGAACAGGAGTAAGGAGGGGGGGGGGAGGGTGTGATACCGGGAGATACGCATGGAGAAAGTGAGAGGGTGCAAGGAGACAGGAGACAGGTGGAAGGAAAGGAGAAAGGAGTGCTATCATACTGGCACAATGACACTGCACCACAGCCAAGCAGTATGGCCTGAATGCCATAGAGGCGAGGCAACAGGGGGGGAAACGAAAGGGACGACGGAGTAAAATGGAGCTCCAGGTGGGGAATTTGTCGGTGATGGACCAGAACCGCTACTGGCTGCCGGTCGAGATTCACCGGGAGCATGGGGGGCTGCAAGGTAGGCATAAAGTGTAGGGAATATGGGATGGGATGAGCACAGTACGGTAGCCATGGAGACGGAGGGGTAAAGAACGGTGAAAGAGGACCTGAGTACCACGCGATATTACCCACTATACCCACTATTCCATGTCCTTTCACCGCCAGCTTATATCTCGTACAACCCAAGTCCCTGATTCGCCTAGGGCTAACCACCGCTAAGAGAAGTTTGGAAACAGAGATGCCTGCCTGTTGGGTGAGCATTGGGACCGACTGGACACCCTGTGAGCTATGATAGCAACGTACTGTACCTGTAGGCAGGCGTGAAATGCTTGGACACCAACTCTGTGGTATACATAGGAATATAGCATAAAACAGAAACCGTAGTGTGATAGCGATAATGATTATGACGATGTTGTCGCCGACGAAGGAGTAGGGCGACACGAAGGATCCGCCGATTCTCGAAATGGGCTCCAAACTGTAATTCCTTCACAGCAAACCGAAGTAAGCAGCAGCATGAGCAAATGATTCTCGGCAATACGGGCCTCTGTTGGGACTATCTATTTTCTTTTTTCCATTCTTTTCTTTTCCTCTCTCGTGTGTTTTTCTTTTCTTTTTGCTTTGCGAATCTCCTGCGGAGGCGAAAGCGAGAGCGAGGGAAGAGCGCTTTGCCATGTGGAAAAAGAAAATACAAAGGTCGCGAGGGTGTGTGGAAAATTCGGGATTGGTTTTCGATTTGGCAGGGAACAGGGACCCGTACTGAACTGTACACAAGATGCTCAATGCGCGCGGCAGCCATATCATACCGACATAGCGTGCTCGAACAGTGAGTACTGCTCCAGTCCGTCGCGCATTCCATCTGCTTACGGTTCTATACCGCACAGAGTTGATATGGGATTTTGCTGCGCAAAACAGAAGCAGTTCCCTGAGCCGCTCAATTTGGCCTGACAGTTTATTCATTTCTGTTTTCATTTTAACTGGCCCAGCTGAGCGAGGGATGTTCAGTGATAAATGATGGTTGAAGTATGGGTATAACACAACACCCTCGAAACCACCAAACAAGACTACTGTCTCATCCAAGGTTAATTTGGAACACGTGTGACGCAGTGCGGTCACAGAATAGCCGAAATTCGCCCTTAAATAGACCTAACGTTGACCATCTTTCTTCTTGACGACCCCGTATCAATAACGCCTCCGACCCAGATGCGGGATGAGTGTGGGTGGAGATACCGGTAGGACGGGATACCGATGGCTCACTCTCCCCAAGGCTTTTCACCTTGTTTCTCAATCCAATATCCGGATGACCGGAAACACGTTTTAGTCACGATAACCCACGGAAGGTGTTGGATCCGCCCTTGTGTCATCGCATTATGGTTCACATTATTTCTTGACCCACTCATACTGGGCTCCTTTGAACTACAATCGAGCCAGCCGCACATACCGGTGGCAAGGTGGAAAGACAAGGGGAAGGAAAAAAAAGAAAAATCAACACACAAATGGGGTAACAAAATAGGGATCGAGAAATACCGGTAGTCCACGAGAGAAAAAAAGTAAATGAGATTATTTAAGAGGAGAGAAAGAAGAGCTATCATAAAAAAGAAATTTGCTGCCGTGATAACGATGGGAGTCGTGTGGACTCGTGGCTCCCGTAGCCTCGGTATTCTATTGGACCCTCCTTCATTGAGCGACGCTGCGAGAACGATCATTGCTGACGATGATGAGCAGCAGGGGATACAAGAAGCAGTCAGGGGTCTCGCTGTGGATCCTTGGAGAAGAGGCGTTAACCTTACTCCTCCTGAACAGTCAGAGTTTCAGAAATGGAAGGAAGGACCAATTGGTACTCGAGCAAGCATGTATTTTACCGTGATTGCCCGTCTAAACAGAGGGTCGGGATTGCTCTTGGGATAGTTAGACAAGGATTCCCCGATAATCATCCACGCACGGTTCCAAGGGTGAGATGGGGGCGAAACATTGCGCAGATCGCTTTCCAAGAGCGGGCTTCCTCGCCGGGAGAATGATACAAGAATATGATGATGCTGTCCCACAGGTCGGGAACGGAATTAATGGGATGGGCGGAGGCTTACTTTTCCTGTTGGTGGCTAACCCGATTATGATGCACCCGGCGCCCTGCGCATTGCGCTGTCGTCCAACCACCTTTCTGGGACATTCTTCACACCGCAAATTCGCACCCTACGTGATGATTTTCTCTCTGGCTTCTGGAAGGTCGGTCAAGTGACCTTGACGACACCACTTAAGCCCTCTCCCTCTAAAGAGCCTGAAGGGCGCGGTGAGATGGTCAAAAAAAAAAGCAGCTGGACGTAGATTATGTCGCTCTTTCTTCGTGCAGGAAAGTAGCATGAGGAAGGGGAGTACCGATAGCAGAAAAGCAGGCAGCAGCAGCAACTTCCAAGTTTTTTTTTACTCCGCTTTCCACCTGATTCCCCACCATACACATCATTCACAAAACCCATCGTGCAGTCACTCCTCCCTTTCCCCCATTCCCTTTTTCTATTTCATTTTTTTCCTTCTTTTTTCGTTCCCCTCTTTCTACTCCTACAATTACGCACCTTGCGCATAGAGTATTTATCGTAAAGACTATTCTCGCGCACTTTATGACTGATCGTTTTTTCTCCTTTGTCCCTCCTCTTTCCCAACTCACGACAAACAAAGATGCCCCTCACCACTACGACCGCACCATTCCCGCCCCAGAACAATCATCTGTATCATGCTGCTTCTCCCACTCCGTCGATCTACAACCACACGGCCCGTCACAGGTTGTGCGGCAACGTGGTCGGAAGCGAAGTGGACCGAATCTAACCTCCCAAACCTTCCGCCCGAGCGCGCATCATCGCCGTGCCCAAGTCCCGAGAGGGCCAGGTCACAATCAATTTAGCTCGTTACAGGTTAAGCGAGGTGGCGCTGGCGCGGCAGTTGTGATGCTCTCGGTTTGCTCGTGGGCCACATTCCTTTTTTCCCCAAAGTGAGAAAAGAGAAATAGGAAACTCAAAGAAAAGAACTCACTCTTCAGCAAAGAAAAAAAAATCATTATAGAAAGATTGTAACCTTTTCCTTACAAATTGTGAGTTTTAATCTGGTTATTTTTTTGCCGGTTACCGAAGAACATAGATGATTCCAGGTTGCCCCCTAGCTCCGGTTTGACAGAAAAGGTTCAATGGGCATCCAGTTTCGGATACCGACACCAACCTATCGGACTTTTATGGGGAAACTTTTGTCGTCCGGAGACTGCGGAGTGCAGAATTCGTACAGGGACATTCCTTTCCTGGCGAAACGCGAAGCACCGCAGGAAGAAGGAAGACCAGAATAGAGGGCATAAAGAAAAAGCAACGCACACGCGCAAAAGGAGAGTTGAGTTGAGGGTGTGGTCTACCGTGCAGATTTCTGTCGTGACTTGCAGGGGACGAGCGGGTAGCTGAGTGGATCCTTTCGGGTGAGAGTTGCCTATCGCAGATGGTGGATCCCGAGGTCAGGGAACCCCACCTGATGTGTGGTGGTCGACAGAGCAAGGAGGGGGCTTGGAAGCGCCACAATTCAAAATCTGGTGCCGCAGTTGCCCGTTATGTTCACCTCTAGCCCCCAGATGTGGTCGGCAATGTGCGCTGTCCTGGGTCCGATTCATGGGAGGGATTTCTCGAATGATCGCGAGTGATAGCAGGTGAATGGTCGGTTGCGAATGTGCATGGGCCCTTTGTTGGCTAGGGATCTAGCATGCTGTAGTCGATCCTCTGCTCTTGGCAAGGAAATGGTCAGAGCTATGATACCACAAAACTAGAGAATCCCAAAGCCCTTTTGGGCCGGAGACGATAGATAAAATGGCCCAATTTCCACTTGTCTGATTTTTTTCGGTCGAAATCTTTTTTTTTGTTGTTTCCCCCTTAGAAGAAGCTGCATAGAAGACAAATGGAAGAAACCAGCAATCAAACTGGGAGACCCACACCCTTTTCCAGAACCATGTCGGTCTGGGTCTGCAAATCTTACCGTTCCGCGAGTTGGAATTTCCCTCGCAAAGTTATGCCGAAGCGTCATCCTCATCATGCGGCCAAGCGTGTGAAATTAATAACGAGACTCAGTAATTGGAAGGGATCCAATCAACTCCCGGTTGGGATCGATGGCTCAACTCCCTAAGGCGTTTCCCCCAAACTGAAACTAACGCAAACGGGCGCCTGTCAACCTGTCAGTATCGAATATTCTCCGACAACGCGGCTCGCCAGAAAAGAAATGCGAAACTCAAGATATTGGAAGTTCCTTCTCCCCTTTGATGAAGCGCTCCTCATAATTTGTGGGGTTCTTTTCTTCTTCTTCCCATCCGGCCGCTTGCAGGCGCTTGCTACGCTTTATACCTAGCTCAACGGTTTTCTCGATCCAAAACTGTTTTGATTCTGGGCGTTGGTAACTTTCCAGTGCTACTTGTACTCGAGCACCGTATATTTGTCCCAAGTAAGAAGTATCCGCAAGCAGGAGGGGTATATTTCGTATTGGCGCTCAGATACGTACAGATTTTTTACCATAGATTTCTTTAATCTCTGATTTCGGATACTACTTACCTAGGATAGGTGCCCGCATTACTCGAGATATCAGGTTAGACTCGAAATGGCGCTGGAACAGTTAAATAAAGTGTGGCTCAATAGGCGAGCAAGGTTTGCGAGGGAGAGGCTTTGAGGACAATTTGCCATTCCCTCCGAAGTTTTGGGGGAAAGAGTTTCCCGAAGAGGTTTAATCTCACTCGCCCACGCTTTATTTGAGTGCCCTTGCGCCGCCCTTGCGCCATTTTGAGCTCGACCAGATAATGCGGTACTTGCACAGGTATGATACGGGTATTTACAGTGACTCTCAATCCCACTTGTACTCGGGCTCAAGGGTAAGTCGGGCGCGGTACCACGAAATGTCTGGGTTTATTTCCTAATCTGGGGGTGCGCCCGACTTTTGTCGCCCTTACAAAAAAATGCCACAAAACGGGTTTGTATGGTGGAAAGCCAGGGTTACCGTATATGGGGTGCGCCCGACTTTTGTCTACCCCCAAGTACAATACCGGTGCCCTTTCCTGCCCCCGGCTCTCATGCCATGTTGGCTTCATGAGGATTTGAAATTGTTTACAATGAACGTTTGGGAGTGACTTGATAATTTGTTATCGCTTATTGTTTGCTTTGGGGTAGTTTCTTTTGTTACTAGGGTTTTTAGGCCATAACTTAGGTTTATGCCATGGATTTTCCCTGTATTTAGTTACGAATATATCCGAGGATTTAACAAAAAAAAAAATCCTGCCCCCGGCTCTCTGAGAGCGGGTAGCGCGGTGCTGGCACCGTCCTGGACTTGAGATATGCACCCAACCTGGGCGAGAAGTGCCCGAATATTGAGGGTATAATTTTGTTTGCGCACACAGATACTTGTATGTGCGCATAATTTGCCATACTATATCTTTCTAATCCCTGTGTCGTCCGGGTACCGTACTCCTTGCCTGAGACGGGGAGCATAACTGCGAGGCCTCGGGAGTTTACTCCTGGAGCCTGATCGACGCCGCACTCAGTAAGTAGTCTCACCATTAACGCAAACAAAACAGACAACGGCTTAACACTCTACTGGAGTGCTGTCCTCCAAGAACGGGGGGCGGGAAGTTTTTTGTCCGATCATGACAGCCATTGTCCCTTTCTGGTGTTATTATTTCCGGTTCAGCCGACCCACTTACGGAGTCTGTTGGTATTCGACCGTAGAGGCAAAAAGTGGCGATGCGGCACTTCATGTTCCAGGAACTGCGGCGTGGGACGAAGTACCGGTACTGGTAAGTGTGGGGAGGCAGACTCTGATGGAGAGAAGAGGAGGAAATGCTGAAATGGAGTTATGCCTGTTACTGGGGTGGTACGAATGCACAGCCTACAGTACCGTACGACAGAAAAAAAACGGAAAACAAGGATTAGAAACACGGAAATCGACTGGCTCGAGCCACCAAACGCTCTAATCAGAACCCCAGAATCCCTTACCATGTTTTCCGATTTTTTTTACCGCAAGCCGAACTGAACTGTACGGGACAGCCATCTTCGCAAAGTATCAGATATCTCACAAAGTTCACATATCATTTTCCCTCGCACAGGAACCCTTCCCCTCCTAACTTAAGTAATAGTAAGGGATACAATACTATTATCACATCATAATGGCGGATCCCTTACGATACGATACGCGTAGCGTCGAGGCGCTTTATTTGTTTTAAAGAAAGGTAACCGCTGTCGCATACCACCTAGACCAAAAAGGACTGGATTTTCATGGCGTGCATTAAGAGTCCTTTAAAAAAGATGCTTGGCGATACGAATACGGTATTCTACGGCGACAAAACTACGGTCGGTGAGGCTGCTCAACTTCTCGTTGCGGTCACTATTGATTAGGCGATGATAGTGGTGGTAATCCTTCCAGCACTACGGGGGACCGGTATGCTGGCCTCAGTAGAATTTCTGCACCCTCCTACCTGTTGTACCTACTCACCAACGGCGGCAGCGTACTCTCCTTGTATCTGGCGTAAGGTATCTGGAAATGAGACAAGGGTTTTGCGCTGGTTGGGTGGCTGTAGCAAGAGTCTTGTTTTGAGATACTTGGACTATTGTGAGATACTCGAGCACAAGCACTAGCACAAATTACAAGCATGAGCACTTACGAGTAGGAATGGGAGGATCTATGAGCTCGCATGGCCATACCCTTGTCACCATGTATCATCTCCCTGAACCGGAAATTCCCAATTCCAATTGCGCCGCTTTGTCTAGGGGGACTTAAATAGGTCTAATAGGATAATACAATTATTAGGGTTATTATCGCCACCCTTTCCTATATCAGCTCAGGTGGGGGTTGTCTTGTCTTCCCCTCCTCTCCCTCCCCCCCCCACACGCCCAATTTACTTGAAATCGGGGGGGGGGGTGGTGAAAATAATGAATGTTTGTCATTGTTGTTATTGTTGCGAGCCGGAGTCCCTAGAGGGGTTTCTATGATACCGGTATTGTAGGGTGAAGCGCGTGACGAAGCAGGTATTATACGATTGATGATGTTTGGGAGTAAATGTACTTGTACTCGTATGTATGATACCGTACCGTATATACTTAACGGGGGGGGGTTTTTTTATTTTATTTTTTAAAGGGTCGCCGGAATGGGAAATAAGTGGTTTAATTAGGTGGTCACGCATACGTATTTGTTCCGAGTAGGATGTATGTATTCGATATCGGGGGTCGTGGATTTGTATAGTATGGGCGCTTGTCTGGTGCAGGAAAGCCAGGATTCACACTCGTGTCTAAGTGTGTTGGAAAACGAGTGATAGAGGATGATACTAAGGTGCTTGGCGTGCAAGTGCTGTAATGGGGGGGGGGGTGGTAATAATAATAATATTGCCATAGTTATGAGCGAAGGGAAGAGGGGAGCATGTAAGTTTGAATCTACATACAGCACAGGAGATGGAAAATTGAAGGGAAAAATAAAATAAAACTGTTGTCAAGGTAAGGATGGTATTCATGCTATCTAGTGGTGCCGTGTGCTCGAGCCCGTAGAAGTAAGCCTCCATGATAATATATCATAATGCTCACAAGACCGGTAGTGCAAGAGGGTTGATACTTATTGCATAGTACTTGTTACATATTAGTAGTTTGCTTAGTATAGTTGCCCAATGCATACTTATAGTACCTTATTACAGCCGACTGAGCCTCCGCCCATGCCAGTAGCTACAACGTAACCTGTACTAGAGGAATATTCCAACATACTCGAGTACTGTACTCACTGGACGTATGGTAGTTATGAGCGTCTACTGCAAACATGTCCCAGCCAGAACAAAGTATGATACCTGTCGGGGTAGTTTAGCTATGGTTGGAGGGGGTTGCCATTGGCAAAAGTGTCCGGCGAAAGCTAGGTATAATAACCTTTGGGGGCATTACCTGGCTAGGCTGGATAACCCATGAGTGTACGAGTATATTACTGAGCACACTTGCCTCGCGGTATATGCAGCTAAGCGGATGGTATTCAAAAGACTTTCTCCCGTCCCTATGATATTTGGTCTATAGCTGGTAAATCACGGGTGGTAGTCTAGCGCAGACCTCTGATGAAATTTGGTAAACGTTGGTTTATTCTTGCTTCCTGCGGCCACTGCGAGTCCTCCAAAAGCCCGCTCCATATGTAGTAAGCGATTATTGCAAGTGTCCCCAAGTAAGCACTACTTTATTGCTATTGATATCAACATAACGTATGAACAAGCATTATGACGGTCTTATTTATTTGTGTAAAGTTAACCCGACCCTTCCTCCCATTTCTCTTTCTCTTTGTGTGCTAGAAATGTAATGGGGAGTAGTAAACCAGTGGATAAATGAATGAATAAATAAACAAATAAGACAGGTGAGAGAAAAAGGAGTATGAGACCCGCATAAATACCCGCCAGCATCCGTTTATGTAGTCAATTACAAGGGAAAAAAGATAAAGGAAAGGGAAAAAAAGGGGGCCACGTATTATAATATTTCGGTTGGTAACTCATACTTCTTTCAGAGTGGCAGTAACTGTGCTGGAAGCATCCTTCGGCTGCTCCTCGGAGTCTCTGCAGGAATGCGGGTCCATATCGGAATTTGCGTGAGGGCATGGAGAGGTCGACGTTGCCTCGCTGGCATTCGCGAACCCCGGACTGTCTGACCGCCACACGGGCCTTTGTAACCTGGCGAGGGAATAATTCGGACTGCCAACCCTAGAGACGGGCTCGTCTTCTCCACGCTCCCAAGCCGCTGATCCCATATACGAGTTTCGTGAGAAGACCGACCTCGCTGGGCCGCCGTACTCATCGTCGATTTTAGGGCACCTGCGGATAGTGTTGACGCTGAAGGACGAAGGGGCTGGTCCCGTGGCGGACGAGTGCTGCTGTGCGAGATCTAGTGTGCGTTTCTCGATATGAGCCAGGTACTTCTCCCTTGTTGGGTTCATGCTTTGTGGCCTGATTTGGGTTCCTCGCGGGGCAATTTTTAGATACGTGGCGTAGAGGTTAATCAGAGCGAAGGCGATGACCACGACTACTGTTGCCCCTTGGATCACAATGACGACAATTCCGAGGACGGTTACTATGATTCTCTAATGGTTGCTCTCCCCTCCAGTCAGACACTTGTGAGCAAAGGTATATATGAGTGCTTACATTCAGCCCAGGAGTTGCTAAGACTACGCATAGGATTGCAAGGGTTGAGATCCTCATGATCGGGAGCATATAAGCGGCGAATACATTCAATCTATGAAGGACGTATTGACGGACGTATGAGCCAATCCCAAACAAGTAAAACAAGGGAGAAACAAAAAGAGAATGCATGAAAATGGGTGCCACCACGAACCTTGTACTTTCGAAGGGCGTCATGTAAGCTAGAACAATAAAATATATTATTTCGATGATCAGTAGCCCGTAAACCTGAGCTTTCGAGTTTCCACTCCCTCCTCCATGGAAGATCCCCCTCAAGATCTGGAAAGATAACAAGGGCCCAAAGGCCCACCACATCCGCCTCCGGAACCGAGAGGCTAGCCATCCAAATTGACGAATGAACTTGAGGTCCTCATGAACCGAACCCCGTTCGCCATCCGTCTCGATGGACAACTCCCACCAAGGGATTATTATTTTCTTTTTAGTGCCATCGATGCTGCTGCGGTGCGATACGAATATCCACGGAATGAAGCCAACCTTGAGTCGTGGATATATCACGCGGTTCATCCGATTAACCCTTACCCTCCCGCCACGCCAGCGAGTCCGATATGCAGCAAAAGCAGCCGTAGATAGCCCTACAATCAACAAGATGAATACAAACGCGGCGACGGCAGATGATCCTGCCTCATGTAAAGTGAACTGGAAAGTTGCCAGCGAAATTAGGGGGAAAACGGCGATCAAGAACTACGGGCGGGTCAATATATCGCACAGCCTTTCTCATCCATAATCTAACATTTAAGTTAAATTGGAGGGAAGGAGATGGGGGAGAACGAACCACTCTGCAAAGTGTGGATTCTAAGTAATCCCACCAGTTCTCTCTGAATATCAGGAAGCGATTTTCCTTTATTATCCCTGCTCTGACCGAGACGTTGATTGCCAGTTTAAGTCCGATGATTGAGATAGCCACTACTGCTAGCAATATCAGCGACCACAGGAACGATGTGATGAATGCATTGCTGACGGTTGCTTGGCTCATGGCCAAAGTAGCGGGGAAACCAGTAAAGCTACCGGGCTTTGGAAGCCCGGCTTTCTGGTGTTTCCCGAACCTGACATATCTTTTCGCCAGCGGATAGAGGTTGCTTGCCATTTCGAAGGCGGTGTTATCCAGTGCAAGGCTCTCATGAACAAGATTTGCCCCCCCCGTAAAGCGATTCAGTGATCTCTGCATAGAGTCCAGGTAGATAATTCCCGATGACCATGCAAAGTTCGACCAGAAGGCCAGGAGGACGCTCGGGAAGTTTATGCTGAGAGTGCCGGTGAGATATACAGAGTGAAAGCAAGAGAACAGAGTGTACGCTGACAGGGAATGCGCATACAACTTCCTCGATGAAACGACCGAGTCACCGCCGCTCATGGCGGTGATGAACGAGGCAAGACTGACGCTCGCGGCCAAAATCCCCAGTACCGGGGAAATGATTTTCGGGTGGGAAAAACTATTCCCATTAGTGATCAGGGCAGTCACGCAAGCGGTTTGGCTTTTCGTGCTGTTTGAGAAGATGCGCAAGTCTGCGCGCCCTTCAAAGTCTGGGATCGTGAATGCGATTGCTATAATAGCCTTAGTTATCAGATTATGAATGAAATATCTTGCTATTGTTTCCTTTGCTTTTCCTTTTCTTTTATGCTTTTTCTTCTTCGTTATACAAGTGCCTTACCTGGAATTCCTGAGACTTCGTCTGCCGATATTGGGATAATATGCCTAGCTGTGATGTTTACGCTCGCAGTCACAGGGCATAGGGAAGGGATATTAGTTCGACAAGGGTTGAATATCAAGTCAAACCGGCTCTCCCCATCTAACTGTCCGTTAGTTAACAGTTCAATTTGAATAAGGGTTTATCTTTAAATTTGGACAGGAATATATAGAACGTACAGGCCACAATACTTAGATGAACTAGTGAAAGTCAGTATATCTGTAGGCTGCGTCACCATGCCCGAGCACAGCGCACGAGAATCAGATCGAAGAAAAGAGGGAAACTAACTCATCAGGCTCTCATTCACAAGAGTTGTATACCCATCGATATCAAAGCTAATCGTCATATTGTCCGAATAGTACGCTGCATCAAACCTAGTGATTTTGATCGCTGAATCCTCCATGCAATCTCCATAACCTGCGGTATATAGGGCGGGCTTTCGATCATCTAGAAGGTCCTCCGGGGGGGCTCTGATTTCCCCGTCATCGGGATTAAAGTTTATTCTGCCTTGGGCCCCAGAACCACAGATGAGTATTGACCAGACCCCGAACGCCCACCGCCGCCGCCGCCACCACCACCACCAAGATAAGGCCATCAGGGGACAAGTGGAGGTTACAGGAAATTAATGCAGTACAACTGCCAGAAGGCGTGTGGTGGAGGGGGGTTGTGTGGGTTTTTACCGGGAGGTCCAATATAGATGAGAGCAATTGGTAGTTGATATTCATCTGCCCTGGTTTTTTTCTTTTTCTTTTTCTTTTTCTCCCCTATCTCCCCGCTAATTGTTGTGGTAGAAGGAGGAGGATGATAGCCCTGGGACTTAGAAAAGAGCCCGGACCTTAAGGTGTACTCGAGTAGCGCGGATTTACTCGAGTACCGTAAGAACTCGAATAATTGGACCTGGCACTAGGAGGTTGAATTAAGGTTTGTCTTCCGGATACGAGCCGTGGGCGGAAAATATGACTCTTTATGACTCTCTTGAAC
>Ga0307507_10007165_pt1 | contig 16452 bp, 14 predicted proteins | sample 7_EM_MG_FD_207223 | JGI IMG/M metagenome (GOLD analysis project Ga0307507, IMG submission 207223) | Populus trichocarpa ectomycorrhiza microbial communities from riparian zone in the Pacific Northwest, United States - 7_EM | ecosystem: Host-associated > Plants > Roots > Unclassified | place... | reverse complement strand
ACCATCAACCAGGAGGAATTATGAGACACCAAGATCCCGCTTCACAACATTCTGTGCTCTTTCTAACTACCGACACCCCAATGCCGGATGCTTTCCAGCTGAGGCCACCTGGCTCATAGAGTGGCTGTGCTCTCTCGCTGGCACGGTAAAGGTCAAAACCATGAAGGCCTATTTAGTTGGAATCAAGTCATACCAACTAGATCTCGGTATTGACTGTAAGGCATTTACGGATCCCCAACTAGAAAGAACAATCCAAGGAATTAAGCATGACCACAACGAACCCCAGCGCCGGACAAGAACTCCACTCACCCGGCCCTACCTGTTGAGGATCCTCTCCACCCACCGATCCCCCAATTACGAGAATGCAGTTATACAAGCTGTCTTCACCCTAGCCTTTGCAGGATTCTTACGTGTAGGCGAGTTCACTTACAGCGGGGCGGATACCGAGTTGGGACCTGCATTTCCGAAATGGTTTCTCACAAAAAGGTGTATCCGACTATCAAGCAATGGGGAGTACCTAGAACTCAATCTTCCGTCATCAAAAACCGACCCATTTCGCGCCAGAATAAAACTCACCATTGCAGCAACCCACAATCTTGGATGCCCAGTTCGGGCTATGAAGGAATTCCTAGCCAGGGACACCCACCGGCCACAGCACGCGCCACTCTTTTGCATCGGAAAAGACGAGCAACAAGCCTTCACTCGAGAATATGTCATACAAATATTGCAGCAGCGAGCTAGGGCTGCAGGCTTGGAAGACAGCACCCTGAATGGCCATATCTTTCGCAGGGGAGCTGCCACCTGGGCAGCAGAGGTTGGAATACTAGACAATGAGATCCAAACCCTTGGGTGGTGGTGGTCTGACGCATATAAAGCGTATATTGAGTACTCACAGGAGGAACAAATCTCCCTCTCAAAGTGCTTTCAAGCTCAGCGGAGAGCCAGGAGAGGCAACTAACCCCGCTCACGGGGGGCCAGCCTGCCTGGATCTGGGAGAGACGTTAGCCACCGTACGGCAGGCCAGGTCAGGCTCCCGCTCCATCGCCTGCCTCAACTTGGGACACATCGGCAGCAACGATCTCCCAGGCAAGGGCAGCGGCAACTTCTCCAACACCCCGGCGACAGATTTACAGAACCACCATTTTGTATCGAGGCTATAGTTGGATTTCTTTTGGCGTTACTGTTCTTTGGCGTTTTCCTTACTTCTCCTTTTCCTGGGTTTCTTCTAGTTAGTTTAAATGGACCGGTTTGGCTTTGATAAATTGGTATTTGAGTTAGAGAAAGCTCTTTAAGTAGTGTTGAAAGCGCTGAGTGGGGAGAGTTGCGTCGCCATCGATCGCTGGCCCTGAAGCTAATGTTGTCCACGAACAATACCCCAATTTACATGCTAGGTCACGGTAATATTGTAAACCCAGACAATCCTCCTCGCAAAGCGAGCATCACTATTTATCACTTATTTACCCCCTCACTTCACTCCACTAGACGCGATCTGGGCTACCACCAATCCTCGTTTACCCTTTGCCTGCGTCTGGGGAGCCGACAAGGATTGAGTAGAAGAATGAAATTCGTTAGCTCCTAGTCTGCAACAATGGGAAAGGGCAGGCGCGGGGCGATGAAATCGTAACTAGTGGAAGAAATGAAATTGCAGCGACTATGCTGCCTTAGACATAATTTCGCATATAACTAGAGAATGAAAGAAGGCATACAAAGAGCGTAACCGCGTCCTAACAATTAGGTGATACTGTTAATACCATCTGAATTCCACAGAATACAATTCTTGGCTATCCGAACAGAAAATCCACCAATCCCGAAGGCATATCCGCTAGCTAAGCTCTTTCTACAATGCTAACTAGTACGAAAGTCCCAGAGTATTAAAATGTGTGAAGCCAGGCTTAGCCAGCCATGGGCTTCACTGAATCCTCCAATATCCACCACCCTGACTTAGGCTGCACTTTAGTCAAGTCCCCTCCGCTCTCACCAGCCGAAGGCATCATCCCGACAGAGCCTGCAACCATCGTTGTCTTGTGCTCTACTCCAGTGGCGTAGTCTTGAACAGTAACGGGAACTGACACAACCCCTTTAGGAATATCCTCGGGGCCGATCACTGGGTAGGCAACGTCTCCCAAGACCAGTCTCTGCCTCTCCGCAATGCTTACCTCCCCACCCCACTTGCTCATCTCTTCGTCCGAGTATTCCGAAGTCCGCCGGCCCCCCTCATCGAAGAAGCAGAAGGCAGTTATCCAGCCAGATAGTGTGCTCACACTCTCGGACCCATCAGCACCAGCAGCATGACAGGCTCGAAGCCAGAAACCTTTGACATCTGGGGAGGTCGGCTGGGTGAAGGATGCGATCATGTATTGAATGACCGGAATTAAGAGGCGTGTCCATTCGGTTGCCAGTGAGCCATATTTTGAGAGCTGTTGAACCTTGAGCAGGATTTCTTCCCAGTCCGATTTCTCGCCTTGGAGTGTGACCGAGGGAAATCCGCACCCTCCGCGGAGGCCATAGTCAAAGTAGCTCTGCAAAGTTCCCATCATGACTATTGAAGCAACAGACCTATCGTTATCAGTTGTGGTACTGAAGTTCGGCATTATTAATTCTCTGAGCTGTGGATCCACCACATTCTCCTGAATGAGGTGGGTCATGGCCTGCGCGAACCTGCCCATATCGATATCGCGGATTAAATGTGGACGTATGTCGATTGAAAGTTCTTTCTTGCCCTGATGAGCGACGAATTGTGTGCGGAGTTCCTCCGAATTCCCATTGATAAACATACTGAATTGAGTATGGAGAGCCAGATATCATCCGGTCGTAAAACCAGATGGAGATCCTGCTGGAATGCACGGATAATACCATTGACTAAGCCATTGCCGTACGGGATTATTGGGGAAGTGTTGGCGTTGAGTTCCTAGAAGGAGGATTGAACGATCCAGCGCTTTTCCGGCCCCTCCATCTTAAATGTCGTCGTATTAAATTTTTCATATGCAGGTGACCAGGCTTTAGATGTATTTTTTAGTAGCCCCTCCGCTGAATGGACAGTTGGGTCGGTGTTGCGGCCCACGAGCTCGGGCGAGGGTTTAATAATGACTGGCATTGTTGCTAGTCTCGGTTGGTGGAATTCTTGTAAATTTGACTTTGTGTTGGGAGCCGTCCGGTCAGTAATTAATATTGCCAGCAAAAGGGTGTCTTTAGGGAGCAGCAAGTGAGAAGAATATGAAGGAACTGGATCGGTGAGCCCTTCGTATCACAGGTATAGCCGTAAGAATAAATAGCAAACTTACACTTTCAGAACAACGCTCACAATGAGGCTACACGGGGTCGTTCATGAGGAGGGGAGATAGGAGAATTCAAAAAAAAACAGAGGTTGTCTGGCGGTAGGGTGAGTGAGGGTAATAGCAGGGGGGGTTATAATATATTAAAGTGCAGTGTCGCACCAGAGCTACCAATAATGACAGCTTGATAGGAGTAGTTACAAGTACCTGCGACCACAATACTTTAGGCCACCCTACATCAATTTTGCCAATGAGTGAGTTACCACTATTATTTGTCCGAAAAGGAATGAAGTCATCCTCTTCAGGTTGGGTAGAAAATAATGGTGTGAACAGAGGCGACGAGCAGAGTGCGTAAATGAACGTCATGGGAAGAAAAAAAATGGGGAAACGGAACTTTCGAGAAGCACCACTCCCTCCTTAGGTGCTACTAGCCGGCCACTAGTTTCTAGCGCTACGGTATTTCCAGTGTTCCCCCTCGGTTGGGTGTAGCTACCGATACCGCATCATCTCTAAGGCTTAGTGTGGCCATGTGGCCCAAGTGCGACAGGGTGGCCAGTTTAGCGAATATAAAAAAAGGAAAGCGAGTGACAATTTATGATGATGGAGCTCAATGACCGGGCACCAAGGTCTCTCTTCTCTATCAATGAATTTCAGGCCTAACTTAAATCCTCACAAATGTCCCCAATCCTAAGTGATGCTTGAAATGCATTCTGAGATTCACCTGAGTGACAAGGGTATCAATTGGCCAATTGACTCTCCCTTTATACTCTGAAGGATACCCAACGGCAAAGTCAAACGGCTAATTGATCCCTCTCACTATCTCGACTGTGCTTTCTTTACTGTGTGACTCACTGTTGCAGCTCGCCATTTATCCCCTTCGGTGATAGCGTCATTCCCAGTACTGCCAGATAATGCGGTACTAGTACTATGATACCGCTACGATAGCTAAATAACTCAGAAGCCAATTGGAGCAGGTTCACCTCACTTACATTCCTGTCCATCCGCCATGCATAACCCCTCTGAATCTAGCTTCTGATGAAGGGCGTTTGATCGTGCGCAAGTATTGACGGGAGGAAAGTACGTTGTGGTTGTATTCGCTATGGAGGTTGCTAACTACAGATCACTCTAAGTGGTGAAGACTCTGCTCGTGCACGTTGAGCCCTACATATCCGCTCATGCCCTATACCTCCATACATGCCCTAATGTGCTCCTCCAGTACAACGTTCTACTACTGGGATTATCATACCATCAGCATCCACCTTCAACCGTTTTCCAAGCACCCCTGAGGTACAAGGGGTGTTTTTATAGGGAGCCTGTTGAGTTATGCGTTTCATTCTCACACCTCTCTTCCATGGCCCCTGGACATACGTACAGTACACGGTACACAAACCGTATATTCTTGGATGCAATTTTGTAGCAAGATGCAGCTCCGAGTGCCTCTTTTGGGACCACAATCTCTTCAGGTCTCCCCCCCTTCCTCTCTGCCTTCCCATGATCCGACATCCGCGCTCACGGTCTATCTAAGCTTTCGATTATCGAGTATAGGGGGTTCCATCACCCAAAAAATAACGGACTATATTCAAGACTGACGGAGTGGAGCGCTGGGAATACTGGGCATATAACTGGCTCGTCCCCCTAAAGGCGGGCTGATTTTGAACAGCCGATATGATATATTGTTGATTTTATATGTACAGCAGTAACATGTTAGGTCACTATACTATTGCATACCTAAGCTTTTCTCCTCATCGAGCGAGCATCACTACATATCACTCGTTTACCTACTCATTCCACTAGACGGGATCAAGGCTACCGCCCATTCTGGTTTACCGCTTGCCTGGGTCTAGGGAGTCGATAAGAATTGGGTGGAAGAATGAAATTCGTTAGGCCTCAATATAGGTCTGCAACAATCGGAAAGGGTAGGGGCGGGGCGATGAAATAGCGACTAGCGCAAGAAATGAAATTGCAGGATTATGCTACCTCAAACATGATTTCACACATAAATATATAGAAAATGGAGGGTATATAAAGAGTGTAACTGCATCCTAACAAATATGCAATACCATCACCACCTGAAATCCACACAATATAATCCTTGACCATCCGAACAGAAGCTCCACCAATCCCGAAGGTATACCCACTAGCTAAGCTCTTCCTATCATACTGGCTGGTACGAAAGTCCCGGAGTAGTAAAATGTGTGAAGCCAGGCTTAGCCAAACATGGGCTTGAATGAATCCTCCAATATCCACCACCCTGACTTAGGCTGCACTTTGGTCAAGTCCCCTTCGCTCTCTGGGGCCGAAGGCATCATCCCGACAGAGCCTGCAACCATTGTTGTCTTGTGCTCTAGTCCAGTCGCATAGTCTTGAACAGTAACGGGAACTGACACAACCCCTTTGGGAATATTCTTGGGGACGATCACTGGATAGGCAACGTCTCCCAAGACTAGTCTCTGCCTCTCCGCAATGCTTACCCCCCCTCTCCACTTACTCATCTCTTCGTCCGAGTATTACGAAGTCCGCTGGCCTTTTTCGCTGAAGAAGCAGAAGGCAGTTATCCAGCCAGATAGTGTGCGTACACTCCCGGACCCATCAGCACCAGCAGCGTGACAGGCTCGAAGCCAGAAACTTTTGACATCTGGGGAGGTTGGCTGGGTGAAGGATGCGATCATGTATTGGATGACCGGGATTAAGAGGCGTGTCCATTCGGTTGCCAGTGGGCCATACTTTGAGAGCTGTTGAACCTTGAGCAGGATTTCCTCCCAGTCGGATTTCTCGCCTTGGAGTGTGACCGAGGGAAATCCGCACCCTCCGCGAAGGACATAGTCAAAGTAGCTCTGCAAAGTTCCCATCATGACTATTGAAGCGACGGACTTATCGTCGTCAGTTGTGGTGCTGAAGTTCGGCATTATCAAATCTCTGAGCTGTGGATCCACCACATTCTCCTGAATGAGGTGGGTCATGGCCTGCGCGAACCTGCCCATATCGATATCGCTGATTGGTTGTGGACGTATGTCGATTGAAAGTTCTTTCTTGCCTTGATGAGCGACGAATTGCGTGCGGAGATCCTCCGAATTACCATTCACAAACATGCTGAATTGCGTGAGTATGGAAAGCCAGATATCATCCGGTCGTAAAACCAGATGGAGATCCTGCTCGAATGCACGGATAATACCATTGACTAGGCCATTGCCGTATGGGATTATTGGGGAAGTGTTGGCGTTGAGTTCGTGGAAGGAGGATTGAATGATCCGACGCTTTTCCGGCTGCTCCGTCTTACCTGTCCTCCTATTATAGGTTTCACACGCAGGTGCCCAGGCTTTAGATGCATGTTTTAGTAGCCCCTCCGCTGAATGGACAGTTGGGTCGGTGTTGCGGCCCACGAGCTCGGGTGAGGGTTCGATAATGACTGGCATTGTCGCTAGTGTCGGTAAGCGGAATTCTTCTAAGTTTGACTTTGTGTTGGGAGCCGCCCGGTCAGTAATCGATATTGCCAGAAAAAGGATGCCCGTGGGGAGGGGGGGGCAACAAGTGAGCGGAATACGAAGGAACCGAACCAGTGAGCCCTTGGTATCACACAAGATAACCGTGAGAGCAAATGGGAAACTTACGATTCTAGAATAAAGTTCACAATAAGGCTATCCGGGGGCGTTCGTGATGAGGGGGATAGGAGAATTCTAAAGGACAGAAGTTGTCTGGCGGTAGCACGAATAAAAGTAATACTTGTATCAATGGAAGTTGTGCTGTAGTGGAGGGTCGCACAAAGGCTACCAATAATGACAGCCTGATAAGAGCAGTTACCAACAATACTTGGGGCCACCGTGCATCAATCTTGTAAGAGGGCGGGAGGGGAAGTCCACCCCACCATGAGGATTTGGCCAATGAGCGCTTCAAACCATTATTATTTGTCCGAGAAGGGATGAAGCCATCCCCTTCAGGCGCTTGTTAGGATACAAAATAATGGCGTGAACAGGAGCGACGAGCAAACCCCTCTCGCTTCCCTGCACCACACAAGAAGGCTACAGTCTCCCATGGGGTCTTGGCGAATATCAGCGGGTGACGAACAGGGGTATTTGGCAACAAAGAATCGAATTCGTCAGGGTATGGTAGCAAAAAGAAATACCTACTCTTGATCCCTGTTCCTCACCCACTGCTACTTGTCCCAGGCAAGAAGTACAGTACTAGTAGATTCCGTGTTGATTATCAGGACTTGGTTGCTAATTACCCCATTATTTGGGAAGACTGGAAATGGCGCTAGAACTCGCAGCCGGCTATGATATCATAGTAGCACCTAAGGAGGGAGTGGCACTGTGGTAGGGCAAGCAAATATTAGAATTGGCCAAGTGGTATTATTTCTCGAAAGTTCCATCTGCAATCTCGCACAGCCAGTCGTTGACCTGAACCCCAACCCAACGTAGACAGACAAACCCTTGTCTACGGTAACCCAAAGACATGGCCTAAGTGGGTAGCCGTATCTCTGCATATTGTATAATAATAATTCTAATAAATATTATATAAGGGGCAGCAGGGGAGCATAAGGGTACTCGTGCCAAGGTTGTGGCACAGCCACAACCCACCGCAGTTCGCAGGCTCGCAACCTTGGGCATTGAGTGCCCGACACATCAACGTCACTTATCACCTCAACGTGAGTTCCGCTTAAGATAATATTTAAATTCAACACAGCATAAAATTGTAAGCCTGGGTAGGAGAGCAGAAGTACTCGTGTCCCCGCGCCAAGAATAGATACCCGTTTTGGAATAGCCACCGCGGGCCCGTATGGAGAATAGCGTTGAGGCTGCTTTTCTGGAGAAGCACTATGTGTCTATATATCAGCCTTAGAATGAGAGGAGATAACTAAGGGAAGAAAAATCAAAAGGACGAATGAAGGAGAAAGAAAAACAAACGCCACTGGGGGTTTGACTTGGCTGTTCTTTTTTCTCACACCCAAGCAGTTACCCCCCCCCCCCCCCCCCGAGCACGCATGAAAAACAGCCAAGTACGATATAGTACCATATAATACAAGTACAACTCGACAAGCTTTTAGGCACGTTGAGCCTTATTTGGCTTGCATTCCATCAAGGTTAGAGAAAAAAAATGTGATTGCTGGGGGTAAGGAATGTGTATTTTCCATTCTCCTATGCTCCGTACGTTTTCCTCTAATAGCTTCTCTTCAGCCGAGTTACATCTTGTGCTTCCGCCATTAAAAGATCTAAAATCCTGCAGTCCTTACTAGTACTATCGATGTCTGCCTTCTCAACTTGAGTCTAAGTAAACCCGATTCGGTACCATATTGTATTTACCCTTGCCACGTTACTTATATAGTGTCGTTAGCAATAATATTCATAGGAATAGACTTCTACGTGTAGTGTCTTTACCGTAGTTAATATATTCTTGAACAGGAGTTTGTCGGAATGTGGGTCTGACTAATATGACTATATGTTCTTGGGTTCCTCTGACCACCTGTCATAGGGGGAAACTCCGTAGACTACTACCAGCTGGAGGTTTAATCACACAATCTGAGAGCGATTAAAATGGAAGGGAGTAGTGGTGAGGTTAGCCGTGGGATGGCATTGTGGTGGCGATAGGCCTGGGGCATTCAAAGGCCTTCAACGAGTTGTGCTGATAATGGATATGTAAAGCAGAGGCAACGTTAGAAAGCTTAGGGGAGGGATAAAATACATGAGTGGAGAAGAAAAGTAAACAAAATTTAACGCTGGGGTCATGGTGGTAAGATAAGGGTTGCAACTCTTTATATTGCTATCAAAATTCTTTTTCAGATTTCCTGTTTGGGGAAGACCATGCTTAAAATTCGAAATGGAGAGATTATTTTCGACCAGCTCCGATGGTCTAATGGCTAAGGAACTGGTCCGCATCGATCCGAAACAGCAACCAGCGCGAGTTCGAACCCCCCGGTGAGAACGAGGGGATGTAGTCGAGCATTGGAAAATGCTTGGCGAACCTCTTTTGTTGCGGGTGAGGGTAGAGGGCGGTAAATGCCCTAACATCTACTCGTGTCTCCGCCCTGAGAAAAGGTACCTCTTTTGGAAGAGCCACTGTGGGCCCATATGGAGGATAGCGATGAGGCTGCTTTTCTGGGGAAGCACTATGTGTGTAAACCCCGAACTTGTTGCAAGAGTCAATGAGTGAGATTAACGTTTCCTGATCCCAGAGCTTCGCCATGAATTTAAACTCTTGAGTTCTAATGTTCTCTCAATACTGAATACTTACCTCCCAAGAAAAACCGAAACCAGTGCACGGGAGTCCACAAAATGTTCAATGCTGTGGTCAATCATGAGGTCTCCTTCATATATGACCCCCACTGGCTACTGGCACTTTTCGCCAGACTTTCAAGCAGCTCGAACACTATACTTTTTATGAGTCGGTGGTTGCTATTCCAAAACAGGTGTCTATTCTCGGCACGGAGACACGAGTATGTTGAGGTGATAGGTCACGTTGAGGTGTCGGGCACTCTCAAGAGAGTGCCCAAGGTTGCGAGCCTGCGAGTTGCCGTGGGTTGTGGTTGTGCCACACACAACCTTGGCACGAGTAAGGCTGATTGTCCGAGTTCACTACACCGCGCGGGACACCCAAGCCCACAGTCCGTCTAGGCTTTCGGTTGTGGAGCATAGGGGTCCCATCACTACATGTCACTCATTCTACTTACAGTATTGGAATGTCCTTCCATATCTGGCATGGGTGGCCGCAGGTGCCTCAGCCGGTAATGTTGCGGTGATGCGGCGGCGAGTGAGGCCGCATGAACCTGGGAAATCGTGGCCGGGTCTTTCCTGTATGAATAGTCGGGCTCACTCCCACCTTTCCCTCAATCAACCCTCAGTCATTTCAACGCTACTAGACGTGATCTGGGCTACCGCCCATACTCGTTTACTGTTTGCTTGGGTCTGGGTAGTCGATAAGAATTGAGTGGAAGAATGAAATTCGTTAGGCCTCAATACAGCCCGCAACAATCGGAAAGGACAGGCACGGGGCGATGAAACAGCAACTAGTGAAAGAATTGAAATTGCAGGATTATACTGCCTCAAACATGACTTCGCACATAACTAGAGAATGAAAAGATGGCATATAAAGAGAGTAACTGCATCCTAACAAATAGGTGATACTGTCACCACCTGAAATTCACACAATACAATCCTTGACTATCCGAACAAAAGCTCCACCAATCCCGAAGGCGTGCCCACTAGCTAAGCACTTCCTACCATGCTAGTTAGTATCATACGAAAGTCCCGGCTGGCAAACGTGTGAAGCCATCCATGGGCTTCACCGAATCCTCCAATATCCACCACCCTGACTTAGGCTGCACTTTAGTCAAGTCCCCTCCACTCGAACCAGGCGAAGGCATCATCCCGACAGAGCCTGCAACCATTGTTGTCTTGTGCTCTAGTCCAGTCGCGTAGTCTTGAACAGTAACGGGAACTGACACAACCCCTTTGGGAATACTCTTGGGGCTGATCACTGGATAGGCAACGTCTCCCAAGACCAGTCTCTGCCTCTCCGCAATGCTTACCCCCCTATCCCGCTTGCTCATCTCTTCGTCCGAGTAGTCCAAAATCCGCTTGCCTTCTTCGTTGAAAAAGCAGAAGGCAGTTATCCAGCCAGATAGTGTGCGCACACCACTCCCGGACCCATCAGCACCAACAGCATGACAGGCTCGAAGCCAGAAACTTTTGACATGTGGGGAGGTTGGCTGGGTGAAGGATGCGATCATGTATTGGATGACCGGGATTAAGAGGCGTGTCCATTCGGTTGCCAGTGAGCCATACTTTGAGAGCTGTTGAACCTTGAGCAGGATTTCTTCCCAGTCGGATTTCTCGCCTTGGAGTGTGACCGAGGGAAATCCGCACCCTCCGCGGAGGACATAGTCAAAGTAGCTCTGCAAAGTCCCCATCATGACAATTGAAGCGACGGACTTATCGTCGTCAGTTGTGGTACTGAAGTTCGGCATTATCAACTCTCTGAGCTGTGGATCCACCACATTCTCTTGAATGAGGTGCGTCATGGCTTGCGCGAACCTGCCCATATCGATATCGCTGATTGGTTGTGGACGTATGTCGATTGAAAGTTCTTTCTTGCCTTGATGAGCGACGAATTGCGTGCGGAGATCCTCCGAATTCCCATTCACAAACATGCTGAATTGCGTGAGTATGGAAAGCCAGATATCATCCGGTCGTAAAACCAGATGGAGATCCTGCTGGAATGCACGAATAATACCATTGACTAGGCCATTACCGTACGGGATTATTAGGGAAGTGTTGGCGTTGAGTTCGTGGAAGGAGGATTGAATGATCCGGCGCTTTTCCGGCTGCGAGATCTTACCTGTCCACCTATTACGGGTTTCATGTGCAGGTGCCCAGGCTTTAGATGCATGTTTTAGTAGCCCCTCCGCTGAATGGACAGTTGGGTCGGTGTTGCGGCCCACGAGCTCGGGCGAGGGTTCGATAATGACTGGCATTGTTGCTAGTGTCGGAGGTGGAATTCTTGTAGGTTTGGCTTTGTGTTGGGAGCCGCCCGGTCAGCAATTGATATTGCCAGCAAAGGAGTGCCCGTGGGGAGGGTAGCAGATGAGCGGAATATGAAGGAACTAAATCAGTGAGCCTTTAGCATCAGGTATAACCTTGAGAACAAATGGCAAACTTACGACTCCAGAACAAAGTTCACAATAAGGCTACCCGGGGGCGTTCGTGAGGAGGGGGGATAGGAGAATTCTAAAGGACAAAGTTGTCTGGCGGTAGCGAGAATGAAGGTAATATCAATGGAAGTTGTGTTGTACAAGTAGTGGAGGGTCGCACCAAGGCTACCAATAATGACAGCCTGATAAGAGCAGTTACCTGCGCCAACAATGCTTTAGGCCACCATGCATCAATCTTGTAAGAGGGCGGGAGGGGAAAGTCCGCCACACTATGAATATTTGGCCAATAAGTGCTTCAAAACCACTATTATTTTTCCGAAATGGAAGGAAGTCATCCCCTTCAGGCGCTTGTTAGGATACAAAATAATGGTGTGAACAGGGGCGACGAGCAGACCCCTCTTGCTTCCCCGCACCACACAACAAGGCTATGGTAGTACAGTACTGGGTTTTCATGCCATTCTATTTCCACCCGCAAAGGTGGTGGGGGCTCTGTCAGTGCAGTAACAGTAGCAGCCGCCAAAATCACTAATCTAGCGCCCGTTGGACAGCTGGGTGGGCAAATTTTTAATACCTTTCTAAGTGCTCGAGTACGGCTAGCCTTTAAAAACACCTGACTAACTCTCTCCTTCTTGTCACTACCCAGCAAAACTGATTATGAGAAAAGTCTACAATAATATTATTACGGAGGCACACCCAAAGTCGTTATCTGAAAGGTTCTCCCTACTCGGCGGTGGCTAATGTGTATTGTCCTTGAGGCGCAAGAAAAGGTACAAGAAATTCACGGATATGGCCGCACCGGGGGCAATACCAATGATATATTCGTGTACTTGTACAAATTACAATAGTTCATTTTGTGCAGCCAAGAGTCAGTTAGTATTGATTCTGTCAATTTCTGTGGCTGGAAGCGATACCGGTAATGCACCCCAAGCGACGAACGCTAGGGGCGCCTTTATCATCGCCTTCTCGGTATGGAGGATTTGTGGAACGATGATTACCGCACAGGTTTTCTTTTACCTCTCGGCTTGCGTCCGTATGCACGGGACCACCATACAGGTGTTAGGAGGGGTGCTCGTGCACAGCCAATTTAGGTTAACCCGTGAAATAACCCCCGCCCCGTACGAAAACATCTCCCCCCCTGCTGTTAAAAAGCGTTTATGCAGGATTTTTCCGAGCCCAAGGAGTTTGGTGGATGTAACCCCTTCCCCGCATAGTAATCTAGCAGATCTACTCGAAACTTACAGTACATAGCACTCGAAAAAACTCCCCCGCAGCACCCAAATAGGACCGAAGCCCTCACTGTTGTCTACAAAATTCAGTCGTTATGTTTCAAGTATTATAATTTTTTGTTATCATACCTTCACGTCATTGATCCGCCAGCACGGAGTACAGGTGGCCCGTCTGAACTTACAAACCAGCGTATTCTAAGATTTACCACATCCAGCTTCATCACCTGGACTGCTGGTAGAGAACCCGGGTAGAGCTCGACCGCCAAGGCTTTTTTTTTATTTTATTCAAGCATGTGCCTTAAATTTACTATCATCCAGTCTGCTATAATATAAACCATATCATCCCTCTACTTTATACTTTCCCTTCCTCCTCCTCCTACTTCTCTCTCGTCTAACTTTCCTCAGCTTGTCCCCCCCGTTTTCCCTCCCTCTCGCTCTCCTCCCTAGGTCTTCCATTTTCCTTTTATCCACTCTTTTGCTCCTCCATTCTTGCATCCATTAACCCTTCTCCCACTCCCACCAGCCTCCAAATAAAAATAACAAAGCCTCCCCAAAGTTATCTATCTTTTTTATACCTTAATTCCTCATGTTGATGAGTATACCTTTCCAAAGTACTTTAATACCACCCACCCCCAGCAATCTCAGACCTTTCCAGTAGCACACTTAGAATCAAGACAACGCGCGCGTATGTTCTACAAAAGCAAGCCGGAACGATACACGGAAAGGTATACACCGCTGGGGAGAGCTAGGGCAGGGGAATACAATAACCCAAGGACTCACTTCACCATTAAGCGGGAATCCAATACTTGTACTAGTACATACTCCACTTCAAAGCTGATAGGAATAATGCGCGAAGGCACGACAGCACCCCCCCTCTCCCTTCCAACGCAGCTTAATTCCGCAAGAACTCGTACAATTGAACCTCGCCCAGGCCGTTAGAATTACCTTTGCTGGTATTATAAATTCCGGCACTTTTTTTTGCTTTTTATTTTACTTCTTGTCTTAAGCTAGAGCTAAGGTGGTCAGTGCTTTCGCCTATCTACCGCCACTGGTACCGTGGAATTTTTGACGTCTTACTAGTAGTGTGGGGTCTTAGGGTAATATTAAGCTAACTTATGATATCATACTATTCAAACTTAAAACTCTATCCGCAAGACGCCGCCGTTACTCGTAGACTTCCTTCCCCTTCTTCCCCTTCCACAAGAAACAAAAAGTGAACAAAAAAAAACCCTTTGTTTTTTTTGTTTTTTTTACGGGTGATTTGCGATTATTTTATGCGAAAAATGGGTATGAAGACCCCCGTCACGGCCAATCACTCACTCACGACAGTTTCCAATTATCAGAGGAAGAACCCCCGATGTCATTATTGTTATCATACGCAGCCTTCCCTCCCTCGACTCCATAATCTTATGATACTAGGAATTTACGACAATTAAACACAGCACTCTGCGATCAAGGCATATAAAAAAATTAAAAAAATTTTGGGAAGAAAACAGAATGCCTTCTAGGCCCTGGCGCAACATACTGTATTCCGCTCCGGAAACTCTTTATTACCAGTATGGTGCAAACAACACGATAACGCAGCGCATAGCGCTATACATCACTAGCACCAGCACGCCGATACACCCCCGCGACCGATAATGCCATCTACAGGTTAAATTGGACGTCTACAAAATTCTGTCTTTGCTTACGGTAGTTCGTACGAATGACATATTTCGTTACACTCTATCTATCCATTTATATTAGAGGGTGAGTGCCCGGGCTGGGGTTTGGTTTCCTGGCGGTTTGTGAATTCCTGGGGTTCTAGATTTTTCTTTCTAGATTTGCTCAAGTATGGTACTGTTTTTCTAGGGGGGCCCTGCGAATCTCGCGTGCACGTATATGCTAGGATTTAGAGTTCCCCCAGATGGAAGTGCTTATCGCACGGTAGGTATGCAACTCAAGCGCTGTATTAGCTACTTGAATGAAAACGGCTTTGTGAATGATTGGGTTCTTGGCTGCTCGGCGACGTACCCACACACACAACTTGTGAGAGGACTGAGATAGTAAAAAAAGGGTAGGCTTATAATAGCCATCTCCCTTCAGCGCTTCGATGCGATCTCTTGCTGTGTTTCTACAAGGTACGATCGTCGATTTGCAATGGACTATATCAAAGAGCTATACTACAATATACCGGTCAAATATCACTACGAAATTGGTAACACTGCAAGATAGCAAAACTATACTTTTTTTGTAACCTATCCCAACTCGTCTAACCATGAACAAACCCATCAATCCGTCAAGTCGGCCATTCGTTCATCCTCCGGAACTGGGAAAAAAATGACAAATTGAAGCCCAGAAAAGAAAAAGACAGTAAAAAAGATGACAAGTGTCTTTTAATCGCCCCCTTTCCGACCCTTGGCGCCGCTCTTAGCCCTAGAAGTGGTAGGCTTCTTGATGTGGTGTGCAGGAATCCAGCTTTCGTCGTACTTTCCAGACTGGGCAAGGAGTGGGGCCGGCTTGACCAACTTTGGCGCATCGGACTTGCTGCGCTTGGTGATGGGAATGGCGCTGGCAAGCCAGGTATTGTAAACAAAGTATCCGGAGTAAGCGACCGTGACAGCGAGTATGAGGTACAGGAATAACCTAAACGAACACGCACACAATTAGTCCCAAAGAAAGACCAACGATAGGGAACTCTCAGGGTAAGGGAAACTTACAGCTGCGGATCCAGAAGCGAAGTTGGCGCCTCAACCACAGCTACAGTCTGGTTATATGCCGTAACAGTGACAATCTCCCCTTCGAACTTCAACACCATGACAAGATTGAGCAAGATGTCCCGAGGGTGCATCTCGTTGACAAATTCGTATGGTATCTCAATCTTTTGATCCTTGGACACCTCCACCCCGCCCAGTTTCTTACTTGTCAGATTCCGCACAGCGACATCTTTTCCCGAATCCCAGAGACTCCCGCCGACGGCTTCTACAAATATCGGTGAAGCCTCGAAGTTTGCCAGGTCGAAAGATACGCGTGTTGGGATGCCGTTCACGAGCTTCACGCTCGGGTTGCCGGAGCCAACATTGACAAGCTCATTCGAGGCGTCCGGGAAGGAAGCTCGGAGGGTTATGTTAAGCTTGGGTTGGGCCGAGGGGTCAGGGTTCACGCTGTTGCTACCGAAGAGTTGGGCACTCGCGGTGAGAGGCAGAAGAAGGGCGGAGAGGAAGGTCGGGACGCGCATTTCTTAGAGGAGGTAGGGGTTTAATTGCGGGTCGGTTAGTTGATAGAATGTTTGGAATGATACCGGTAGATTGATGGGGGGAGAGGAAGGGGTTGT
>Ga0307507_10007164_pt1 | contig 16454 bp, 11 predicted proteins | sample 7_EM_MG_FD_207223 | JGI IMG/M metagenome (GOLD analysis project Ga0307507, IMG submission 207223) | Populus trichocarpa ectomycorrhiza microbial communities from riparian zone in the Pacific Northwest, United States - 7_EM | ecosystem: Host-associated > Plants > Roots > Unclassified | place... | reverse complement strand
TTCGGCCGAGAACAGAGAATGAAATCAGGATATATGTCCAGTCTTCACTAGGATTTCTCCGGGGTACCGCAGAAACTGTATCCATTGTTCATCATACTGCAAGAGAATACCTTTTTGACGAATACAGCAAGGGGAGCCTCCCGGTGCTTTCTAAAAGTCAAGTAGACCTCGTCGTTTCCTGGGAATGCTTCCAATACCTTCACCATGCCTTTGGAGACCCGGAGAGGATCACAAGGGGAGCTATGAGAGGGCTCCCCAGTTGGTCCCAGGATTTGAGTTCGGGGCGGGATCTCCTGGAAGAGGAGCCAGGAGAGTCTCCATGGGAAGTGGCACGCAGAGATCCATGGGAAGCTGTGGCCAAGTGGCCATGGCTCAAGTATGCAGCAGAATCATGGTTCATTCACGCCCGTCGGAACACCGACCCGGATATCCTAATGGAAAAATTCTATGATGACTCTGCCCGTAACTGGCTGCAGCATCAGTTCTTTGAAACCAGCGATGTCATACGAAAGCCCTGGATTGAGCTGTGCGGAGATCCGGGGATGGAGGTTTTGGCGGGGGAGCAGACACCACTAGATATTGCAGTCTGTCTAGGGATCGTGCCTCTTGTAGAAAAGGCTCTCTCAGATTTCACAAAAAAGACGAACAGCAACCAATCACCACTACACTTAGCAGCTAAGCTCATGTCCAGGACATACCAGGTCCTAGTTGCCAAAGGCAAACCATCCCTCCTCACAGATACAGATCAAGACGGCAACACACCACTTCACGCAGCGGCCATTTCTGGCCATTGGTCTATGCTAGAGAGCCTAGTAAAAAGATTCGCAGCACCAGAGTACCGGGGGGGCACTGACGAAATCAACAAGAAAAACGGCCATGGCAATACCCCGCTTCACCTCACTTTTCAATTCGATCACCCTGGTATGGTCGAGTTTCTAGTCAAGAACGGCGCAGATACAACCATCAAGAACAATGCCCAGGTGACAGCACCAGAATTAGGGGCAAGCCTTGGGAGAAGAGATTGTTTGGATATTCTAGAAAAAGTACGCAATACATTGGGGGAGGCTAAAGGGGGGACCGTAGAAGGGCCTGCGATGGAGTCTGTGGAGGAGCCTATGAAGGAACCCAGGTGGGGGTTGTTGGGGAGATGGGCAAGGGGGTTGGCAAGGAGCTTCTCGAGCTCCCCGAACCTCTCGGTCTACCCGACCCCCGCGAGTAGCTCAGACTCCCCGAGTACCTCAACCTCCGCAAGCGTCCCAGCCCCCCGGAGCGTCCCAATCCCCCGGAGAATCCCAGCCCCCCGGGGAATCCCGCCCACCCGGAGAATCCCACCCCCCCGGAGAATCCCACCCCCCCGGAGCGTCTCAACTCCCCCGAGCACCTCGATCTTCGCTACCGGTAGTATCCCGGCCCCCTGGAGCGTCTCGACCCCCCCGCTTCTCTCGGGCTCCCCAGGCGTCTCGGCTAGCGCTCCGATCCCCTGGAGCGTCTCAACTCCCCCCTGGAACTTCTCGACCCCCTCGAGTATCCCGAGCCCCCCGAGCACCTCGATCTCCCCGAGTGCCTGGAGCTCCGCGGGTGGGTAGTAGAGGAGACCCCAGCGAGTTTGGGAGGGGTTCGGCAGGGGGAGCTGTGGAAGAAATCCGAGTGGAGAGTGGGGACATCTGCATTTGGGAAAGTGAGGCCACCCTAATCGCGGATCGCGCCCCGGCCTCATTCTTAGTGCATTACGCATCATAATACCGCCAAGGGTGTTTACCCGGGTGGGATATTTTAAGTGGCGAACTCTTCGGCCCTCGGGGTGGTGGCTCTCACAGGTTGTGATCTCAGCTCCGCATTGAGGGGTTGGGTTCACTTGTCTGGTTTTCTATTCAGCTAGTGGTTGGATTCGTCGGACTTGGCTTATTGGCGAGATTTCGTGGGTTTATTGGATAGCTACTGTAAGTTGGATTTATTATTGGCTGTGTGAGAGGGTTGCAAGGGGAGGGGGGCGACTCTCGTTCGTTGGTTTTCTCGTTGGTTGGGACTGGCAGTGTACCATCATGATGATTATCTTCTTTCTTGAGATAGTTTTACTTGATTGATGGATTTTTTGACTGTTTTATTCTGTCATTTTATTTCTTTAGTCTTTAGCGAAATGCCGTCGTGGTTGCACTTCTTCGATAATATTCTGTTTAAATCGGTTGATGCTACTCGGCTTACTCTAGCTATAGTTTCTTTTTTTTTCTTCACAAAAGTGCGTAAGTTCGAAAAGATGTTGTCTGCTGACGGACGGGTAGGTGTATGGATAGTCAAAGGAAAGCATGAAAGCTACGGAAATGAAGGCAGAACAAGGGTCTGGCATTTGGATAAAAAGCTGATGAAAGCGGGGGTCTTTTGTGAGGGGTTTTTTGTTAAGAGATTACGCAGAATTTTGCTTTCTTTTGTTATCACGGGAGTAGACAAAGTGATGGGGAAACGTGGGTGGAAGAAAGCTGGCATGAGTGGTGATCGATGGAAGCATGAAGATGGCATTATGTTCTTCATATAAACTCCTGTCTTTACCATTGGCTTAGTGAGCAAGACGAAGAGAACAAGTTGCACGCTATCCACCCGCATTGCCATTCGATGCCATATTTCTCATTCTGCCTAAAAAGTCTATCTGAGCGTAGTGATAGTGGGGTTATTTATGATAGCTTTGCTACTAAGTTAGCCATCTTACAGCGCAGAAAGCGTCGAGTGACCGTACATGATCCTATCCATTCCTTCTATCCTTCATCCCTCGACAGCAAACAATGTTCATGAAATGAGTCAAAATCCACCTCCTCGACCATAATGAGGATACTCGCTTGGGGTATCGTTGGGAGCCCCCCGTTAACAACAACCCTCCCCTTCCCATTCCGCTCAAACCGAAATCTGCCAGTTTTGGCTGCAAGCGGGCACTCAGACTCCATCTCGGCAAACACATTCCCAACGCATCCACTAGGCCCGGCTAGGAATGTGAAACAATAATAATTGGTCTCGACAGCGGTCGGCCCATCCTCTCCGCCTACCCATCGCTCGAGCCTGGACTCCTCCGCGTTGGCGCCCCACAACGTCACGCTTCTATTGTCGCGAACGGGGAGAGTATGATGGACGTGCCCTATTGGAAATCTTTAACACTGCTCGGCATGCTCAACCTATTGCCCGCACCAGCTTATCCTTTTATCGCTTGGGATATGCGCTTGGGATCGATGCAGCGCTGGAAGGAATGCGACTCTAGAAGAGTCGGATGCGCGAAGGCTATAGAAAGCGGGAGCTCTTTAATGCTTGTTAGCAAGTACGGAAAGGCGGAAAGGGGACATACTTGGAAGAGTATGGATATGTGTCGCGATAGATAGATAGGAGAACTGCTCTGGTTTATATAAACTCCTGCCCTTACTGTTAGTTAGTTGAGGATCGTGACCGTGAGCGAGCGAGTTGAATGAGAGAAGAAGTTCCCCATTCCGAAGTTGTGCCTTGGCGATTGAACTCTTTTGTGTGGCCTTAACTCTTGGCGTTTCGTTCGGGTGCCCGACATTTTGAGCATACAAGGCTTAGGGGGCAATACCACTAAGTTCTTTCGAGCTCCGGCACTTTATGCCTTCTCTGGATCCTGGTTTAGTAGGTGCGGCGGGCTGGAATACATGATACTTAGAGGGACCATTGGCGGAATTTGGCCGCCACTGTCATTCCCATATTATCTTAGTTTTTAGTGGGTGCTAGTATTATAGTTAAATTTCATCCGATCTTGCTTGTATTGGTTTTTATCAATGAGAGCGGACATGACATGAACAATGTGTGAGATTGCGCCATCATCAGGACCTTTGTCTGGTGGTATAGTACAAGTGACACGAAGGGACCTCTCTGCCCTCAATGCCAAGAGTTCTGATTTTGGGCATGACCACCACGCTGCTCGGGTAGATGCATCTAGCCTTGGGGTGGAAAAAGGTTTATGCGAGTTTTTTGGTTGGAAGGTTTTAGCGTGTGTAACGGATCGACCCCAACATTGCGGCTCAAAAAACTCTTTTTAAATCAGGGCTGTACGGTATTAGCACCGGGAGAATTGGGGAGGGTGTGACACCCTGACTGGGGGGAGTGCTAAAAAAAGAAAAAAGACCCTTTTAGCGATAGTATGATACAAGTACAAGTAAGCTTACGGTAATATCAGGGGTATCTCGATTACAGTTTTTTGGGCTGTCCGGGGACACCATCCAGAACCTGGTTCTGCTCAGTTGGCCTGATAAGGTTGGTGGAGAAGCAGAAGTTCATGGTTGGTGCACCCAATATGGCTGGTAGTTGTTCAAGTACCGTACCGAGGCTGAACTTTCTCCCTTTAGAAAATTTACCTGTAGTCGCTGTTGGCCAATTGATAGAGGGCTGCTATGGAATTTTGTCATGATTTGCGAGCGTGGTTGACTGAGGCTCTCACGAAGGAAGGGGCTGTTTGGGGTGACGGCAAACCATGGTTTCTCAACCATAGTTTGAAACCAGCCAATCAGGACCATTAAAATTGGATTATATAAGCAGTTTAAAGAGCTGTGATTGGTTAATTAAATTTTTCAAACCATGGTTGGGAAAACCATAGATTGCCGTTATACCAAACGGCCCCTTAGACGATGAGACATGCAGATTCCTTGCATACCTAATCTCAGTGCGGCATACCGTAGTACGGTACTGTTACTGTAGCTTTGCTTGACAAAAACCATGAAATACGAAGAGTTTTTTTTTAATTTTTTTAATGGAAAAGGCGCTTATCCATGGGATAAGATTGTAGAGAAATTAGGCCCTTTCAACACACCCACTTACTTGTAACATGGTGACCATAGAGTGGTTCTAGGTGTCTGCAACAGTGCGGCTGAAAGTGTCGCAATCACTCATTTACAGGGGTTGCAGGTTGGGATGGTGATCAGACAAAAGCCACGCACCTAGTGTTGTATTGATGGACACCTAAAACCAGCCAGTGGTTACCATGTTAAGTGGGTGTGTTGAAAGGACCGATTTCTGACTCCATGCACCGTCCACCTTAAGCAACGCCCGGTCTTGGCGGATTTCCGGAAAACAAAAAAATAGGGTAGGGTAAAGGTACTGGGTATGCCCCTTTCGTTTCGTCTCAATCGGGGGCTGAGTTGGCGGTGCTCCCCTCCCGTAGCTGAGAAGGGGGATTCTGCTCCTAGCACATTTGCCCTCTCTTTGAGTACCCACGGCATTAATACCGGCACAGTGGCTACTGCCTCTTTCCCACCCACCCACCCAGACGCGCATCCTTCTCCCATCCCTCCTCACCTCGTCCATCTAATTTCGGCGGCCTCAAAATATCTCTAGATATGAGATTGCACTTGTCGGAAGATGGCTACAATGTATAGAACTAGGCTGTTTTTCTGGATAGATCTAGATCGGCTGATAGGGCGTTAGTATGGAAGTATGCAAAACGGCAGCCGTCCAAAGCCCGATTCGAGGGGACTTCTCAGGCAATAGCAACAGCTTCAATACAAATATCACAAATAATTTTGGTATACAAGTACCTTCATATGTTCCGGGTATGCAGCCTTTCATTGCCAATCTTTGTTCCAAACTTTTTGTCTAAGAATTTGCCTAGGAACCTTTGAGGAGCTGATAAGCAGCAACGGCTGGGGGGTGTCACCCCCGGAAATTGACATAGACCACCTCCGTGACGAGTATAACCTGCCACAGAGTGACACTGGAGAATGGATTTTCGGGGAAGTCGGGTATAAGGAGTGGCAGAAGAGCGGGGAATCCAGGCTTCTTTGGCTTTGTGGTGGTCCTGGAACAGGAAAGACTATGCTGGCTAAGCGTGTTGCCGCCGAATTTCTCAAAGGACACGACGATCCTCCTGCAGGGGTTAAATTGGTTTTCCACTTCATCTCGCCCGAACTTCCCACCGCCCGAAACTCTGCTGATGGGGACGGCCTATCACAACACAGTCTCGCCGATGTGGCTAGCGGCCTACTGTATAGCATTCTCCAGCAAGATGGGAACCTTTTCGATGGCTGTAAGGCTGAACTTGGAAAGCAAGGGGATAGATTTTTCACCAACTCAAGTTCTTTATGGAAGGTTTTAAGAAAAGCGATCCGGGATTGCCAGGCAGGCTCTGTTTATATCCTCCTAGATGGCGTAGATGGGCTTAAGGAGAGCCTATGTAAAGAATTGATTAGAAGGATTCTAGAGCTCATGAAAATCCGCACAGTCAAAATATTCCTCTCGTGTCGTGGAGTACCCCACATCACGAACAACCTCCCCCGTGGCCTCCGCGAATACACGAAGATCGACCTTGATACGAACAGCTTTGTAAAAGAGGATGTGGAAAAGTTTATCAGGTGCAGAGTGAATGAATGGGGGTGGGATGTTGATCTAGGAGAGAGAGCAATGGAAGCCCTTCTAGCGAAGTCGGAAGGAATATTTCTCTGGGCATCCTTGGCGATTGAAAATCTAACATACTTTAGTTCGGGCCCTGATTTTGACAAGTTTCTAGGGAAGCTGCCACCAGGGCTTGAAGAGATATACCATCAAATGTTACGCAGTCTCTCCACACGGGGAGAATCGGGTGAAGTTCTGAACATGATCTGGAGTGCAGCGCTCGCTTTGCGCCCGCTCACTTTTGGCGAATTAGGGCATATCCTAGCCTGTATAGAGGCAAGGGCTGAACAACATCCCTCTGACTGGGGCACAATCAGTGAAATTCGGCCGAGAACAGAGAATGAAATCAGGATATATGTCCAGTCTTCACTAGGATTTCTCCGGGGTACCGCAGAAACTGTATCCATTGTTCATCATACTGCAAGAGAATACCTTTTTGACGAATACAGTAAGGGGAGCCTCCCGGTGCTTTCTAAAAGTCAAGTAGACCTCGTCGTTTCCTGGGAATGCTTCCAATACCTTCACCATGCCTTTGGAGACCCGGAGAGGATCAGAAGGGGAGATATGAGGGGGCCCCCCGGTTGGTCTCAGGATTTGAGTTCGGAGCGAGATCACCAGGAAGAAGAGCTAGGAGAGCCTCCATGGGAAGCGGCAAGGAGGGATCCATGGGAAGCTGTGGCCAAGTGGCCATGGCTCAAGTATGCAGCAGAATCATGGTTCATTCACGCCCGTCGGAACACCGATATCCTGATGGACAAATCCTATGACCACTCTGCCCATAACTGGCTACAGCATCAGTTCTTTGAAACTAGCGATGCCATACGAAAGCCCTGGATTGAGCTGTGCGGAGATCCGGGGATGGAGGTTTTGGCGGGGGAGCAGACACCACTATCTATTGCAGTCTCTCTAGGGATCGTGCCTCTTGTAGAAAAGGCCCTTCCGGATTTCACAAAAGGGACGAACAGCAATCAGTCACCACTCCACTTAGCAGCTAAGCTCATGTCCGGGACATACCATATCCTAGTTGCCAAAGGCAAACAATCCCTCCTCACAGATGCAGATCAAGACGGCAACACACCGCTACACCAAGCGGCCATTTCTGGCCATTGGCCCATGCTGGAGAGCCTAGTAAAAAGATTCGCAGCACCAGAGTACCGGGGGGGCACTGATGAAATCAACAAGAAAAACGGCCATGGCAATACCCCGCTTCACCTCACTTTTCAATTCGATCACCCTGGTATGGTCGAGTTTCTAGTCAAGAACGGCGCAGATACAACCATCAAGAACAATGCCCAGGTAACAGCACCAGAATTAGGGGCAAAACTTGGCAGAAGAGATTGTTTGGATATTCTAGAACAGGTACGGAATACGTTGGGGGAGGTTAAAAAGGCGACCGCAGAGGGCCCTGTGGTGGATGTGGTGGAGCCTATGAAGGAGCCTAGGTGGGGGTTGTTGGGGAGGTGGCCAATGGGGTTGGCAAGGAGCTTCTCGAGTTTCCCGAATCCCCCGATCCCTCCGACCCCCGCGAGTGCCTTAGACTCCCCGAGTACCTCAATCTCCGCGAGCGTCCCAGCTCTCCGGAGCGTCCCAATCCCCCGGAGAATCCCAGCCCCCCGGAGCGTCTCAACCCCCCCGGGCACCTCGATCTTTGCTAGCATCCTGGCCCCCTGGAGCGTCTCGACCCCCCCGCATGTCTCGGGTTCCCCAGGCGTCTCGGCTAGCGCTCCGATCCCCTGGAGCGTCTCAAACCCCCCGAGCACCTCGATCTCCCCTAGCTTCTCGCACTCCCCTAGCTTCCTGCGCTCCCCTAGCTTCTCGCACCCTCCTAGCCTCTCAAGCTTAACTCTTGGCGTTTCGTTTTTAGTTGTCGCCGTTTTGTTTCGCCGTTTAAAAGGCCCTTCCGTAAGAACGCCTCATTTGGCTCGTATCCTCGGCTGTCACGCGCAGCATTACCCCGACAGTACAAGCGAAACACCTTAGAAGTGACTTGGGAAAGAAATTCTAGGTCGGAGATCTAGTCGTATGCAATAGTTGCCGACAGTCCGGCAGGGAATACGGGGTGGATTTTGACGCGGAGGAGGGATCGGATGTGCTCCTAGGCTAGGATAAAGAGTGCACGGCCCAGATCATTGACATAACCATAGCTTCGTGTCCAGCGACTAGGAAAGTCATCGTTTGGTCGCGCATGTCGGACTCTCTATCCGGGCTCGTGTAAGTGCTTAATTTTGGCATTATAGAGAGGGTGTCTTCAGATTCGGAGTCTTCCGGGGGGTAGCTGGGGCTGATTTTTTGGAGCCAATAATTTGCGCGGTCACACTTCCGATAGCTAGCGCCGCGGGTTCTTTTCGGCGAGGAGGAGGATTGCACGAAGTGGGAGGGAAATATCATGGATAGGATCACCACGATCTGGGATGAACTACTTAGGTTGACGATTGTGGTGTATACATCTTCCAAGTCAGAGCTAGAATTTTCTTCGGAATTACTGTTACCGTTGATAGAGGCGTTCTCCAGCGCGCGGAATTCATCTCCGAAACCGGAAGAATCGCTTATATCCGGCGTCGCTTATAAGCGCCACTCCCGTCGCATCTCAACCGCCATCCCCTCCTCCTCCCCGCCACCGCTAGCTCCGCTTCGCAACGCGCGCACCACCTCCGCCACTTTCTCGATCATTTCCACCTCCCTTAGGCCAAAACCCAGACACCGGTCCCTTAATATATGCGTGAGAGAAAGCCGGTAGCATTAATTTCCTCTGCACCTCGTATAACCCACCCTCCGCGAACAGCAGCCCCTCCCCGAGAGTTTTGCCGATGTCATTCGTTACCAGCGGCAGCTTGAAGCTATAGCTCTTCCTGTGTAGCACTTCCTTTCGCACCTCCAGCGTTGTTGGGAATACTCGCTCGATGTTGAAGATCCCGGATACTATAGCAGTCCGCTATTCGATATCGTGTGGACCAAAGCGGTCTACGAGGTTCTCGACTGTATTTTTTGGGTCGTGGTGAAGCTGCCCATGAGGAACCTCGGGCCAGCAGGCCCCGGGAGGTGTCGGATTGGGGAGAGGAGCTGAAGCTAGAGGATGAGATCGTAGAGGAGGTTATAGGTTGAAGCTAGGAGGTTAGTATTATAGCATAGGTGTCATGATCAATGCTGGAGGTTGTGTGGTGGGAGAGGAGTATCGCGAATGTGGCGTATCCTGCTAAGGTGTTGGTTGTGGACATTGCTATATCAGAAGAGGGGCCAAACTCGGGGCGGATGCGAAAGATGCGAAAATAGATTTGATAGATGTTGGGGGAATACCCCCCGACTAAGTACTGCTCACTTTACCAGTATACTGTACCTCCCAGTCCACTTTCCAATTGCAAGATGTCTCATCCGCCCATTTTAACCAACCTAATCCACCCCCTAGCGCAGAGTACTTGTAGTGTGGCGCTCACTTTGGTACAATCTCTGGAATTTTTACTTCCAGGGGCGGGCATCAAGTCTAAGTGTTGGAAATAGTAGTTACGGCCGTGCTGTGATATTATCTGTTGCTGCGGTCATGAGTGACACCTCGTGACCGCTTGCGTCACCCCCTGTTTCCTCTTAGCATCTGCGCTTTCCTTCTTCCTTTTGTTTCCTTTCCTTTCTTCTTTTTCTCTCTTAACTCTCTTCTCTTTGTTCAATTAGAATACAAGTTGTTTGCTCTCTTTGAATCCGCACTTCTCTTAACCCGTGATACCTCTCGCTTTCACAGGTACTCTCCCGATACCTCTCAACACTCAGGTAGCCGAGATGTGATAGGGATTATCATACGATCTCAAAAGAATCGTCACTTAAATAGGGTAAATACTGGTACAAGTACTGAGATTCTTAGACATCACCAACAAACTCTCGTTTTTACACCGCAACTGCCGGGAATCTCTGCAATGTTTTGACATTCAAACAAGCCCCGAGTGATGCAAACCCGGAATGCCCAAATATGCACCCCGTCCAAATACACAGTTCACTATCGATTGGTAGTACTTCAGTAATCTTAGTCTACAAGCCAACCAATGGGAACTGTGTATTTTGACAAGGTTGTGTTTTGTGAGTATTTTGTGGGTTGGTTGAGGCGTATATTTGCACAGTCTTGGACTACGGTAATACGGAGGTATTCCGTGAAGCTAGGCGTTCGTATTCAATCTGATTAGTAAGTCGCCTATAAACCGTGATACCGCTCGAGTAGAAGAATTTAGCTCGTGGTGGAAAGAGGTTTATGCAAGTTTTTCTAGCTGAAAAGTTTTGGTGTGTGTGACGCTTCTTTGCATATAAAACTATCAAACCAACCCAAAGCTTGTCACCCGAACAACCCCTTTTCAACCGGGGCAGAATGCCTCAGCCCAAGGACGACCGGTACCGTATCGTAGGAATATTGAGGAGAACTTGTCAAAGGAGGATTAGGGAAGGTATGTGATAACCTTCGCGGGAGGGAGCGCCAAAAAAAAAAAACTCTTGAATGATAACAATCAAGTTTTATACTAGCGGAATACCTCCATCACATATTTCTTTTGGCCTGAGGACAGCATCCAGAATTTGGCTTTGCGCAGTCGGCCGCTGCAGCTGCTTGTAGAGGCAGAAGATAACTGTTGGTTCACCCTGGATGATTAGTAGTTATTTGGCTACCAATAATAAAATTTCTTACTTAAGTAAATTCGCCTGTGGTGGTTGTTGATCACTTGGTATTATTGATAGTGGTTCTTATAGGGTTTGATAGGAGATATAACTTAACGTGATTATGATTTATGAGTGTGGCTGATTGGGTCTCCCGCTGAGTTTCCATCGCCGCTATCCTATGGACGCATGAGACATTCGAGTTCCCTTTCTTGTGGCCAAGTGACTTTGCCTGACAAAAGTCATTGAACGCCGAATGTTTTTTCTTTTTTTGTGGAAAGTTTGCTTATCCCCAGCATAGAGCTACGGCGTACTAGTGCTCGAGTATAGTGCGGGGAGTTTGCGGGTCTCCTCGGCCTAGGGATGGGTTTTTGGAGAAATAAGGAGTAGAGTGCTCGGGTATTTGTGACTGGCTCCAAGCACTACTGCGCATGGTGATAAGTTAACGGGGTCGTGGGAAATGTGCCCGCCGGTTGGGGAAGATAGATACCGCATAAACTGGCAAGAGCCGGCCTAGACTTTTACACTGAAAAGGGAAGCGGCTGAGATGAAACTTACTCATACAATTTCGTCAAATAAGAGCCCTGAAAGGCTTAGTCCTGGCTATAAAGAGTTAGCCTATGGCGCCTTATTGCGATTTCGAGACAGCTAGGATAAAGATCTTATTCGAACGTACTTAGCGCTGGCCGGTTCTTGCCGGGTAATGCGGTATGCGAGAGAGAGCCCGATCCCCAATTAGCGATACCAGGAAGAATCCCTCGCGCATAAAGTTAAAACGGACTGCTATCGCATATCGCTGAGGCTCTGAGGCTCTGGCCGATTTTGCCCGTATGCAATAGCAGCCCGTTTCGCAATATTCACGACATTGCGAGTATATTTGCAGTGCCTGGAACCAATGCCACAATGCGAAGGGATTCTCAATACCAAGATCCGGATCCAACACGACCAGTAAGTCTGTCATAAACCGCCACGCTGCTCACGTACAGTACCGGTACTCGAGTACTCGAGTAGAAGCACTCAGCCTCGAGGTAGGAAAATGTTTGTGCAAGTTTTTCAAGCTGAAAGGGTTTGTGTGTGACGCCACTTTGCATACAAAACCAACAAATCAACTCAAACCCTGCTACTCGAACAACTCTTTTTCAAACTCAGGTTGAACATCTTACCTTACAACGACGATCGGTATTGTAAAGAGCGAACGTTGAGGAGAAGTTGTTGAGGAGAATTAGCGAAGGCGTGTGATAATCTTCATGAGCGGGAATGCTGGAGAAGAAACTTTTCAATGATAAAAATTGGTCTTTATATCAACGGTATCACTACCACATCTTTTTTTAAGCTGCCCGAGGCTACCATCCAGAATTTGGTTTTGCGCGGTCGGCCACGTAGGCTTACTAGAGGTCGAAGCCAACCGTAAGTCCGTCCAGGATGATTAGCATAATAGTTATCTAAGTACCCAGAATAAAATTTCTCACTTTGATAAAAAAGGAAACTTTGCCTGGGTGGCCGCCAACCACTTGATGCTCGTGAATTTGTAACGTTTGTAAAATACACTACAATTGGATACAGTCAGAAATTGGCTAGAGTCTCAGAATTTTAGTGTCATGCAATAGCAGTCCATTTTATAAACGTCCCAGCCTTACGAGTGGAGGTTGTTATGGGATTTTTTCCGCAGACATAACTCTGATGACGGTGTTCGAGTGTGGTTGATTGATTGATTGATTGATTGATTGAGTCTCTCACAGAGCCCCCATCGCCGCTATCCTCTAAACGAAGAAACGTGCAGGTTCCCCGCCTTCCGAATCCGAGTGTGGCCCAGTTACCCTACTTGACAGAAGTCATGGAATATCCAGTGTTCTTTTTTTGTGGAAAGGTCTCTTATCCACGGCGTACTCGGGCAAGGTTATGGAAGGCGGGGAATCTGCATGTCTCCTTAGTCCATGGGATAAATACGGAGGGGGGAGTGTATCCTTGAGTACTCGTAATTGCCTAAGATTTGTAAAACGGACTACTATTGCATAAAGGATAGCAAAATTGGTGGTATGCAAAAGCAGTCCATTTTACAATCGTTAGGCAGTAACAAGTAGAAATTGAACCCCACTTCGTGATACCGGGGAAGAACTCCCCACCCACAATCTTTACTCGAGCGCATTACTCGAGTATAGGTGGAAAGAAGTGAGATACGATATTGCATCGGAAGTCCGAATTCGATGCGAGGTGTGATACAAGACTAAATATCTACCCGAGTACCTTATAAACCCGCAAACTCGATATGCAGCCAAACCCCTCATGGATGGTCTTAATCTTACTTGTAGATTAGCTGCATGACGCACCCAACATACTCGTACACCAATCTATTTTTCTCTAGTTTGCGCCTAGCTTGGTCCCTTGGGAGCGTTGTGAGGGTTGCTTCTCTGAAGGGGGTTCAACTGTTGTACTCCTAATGTTGAAGCATTTTTAAGAAGGACTGTTATTTCATACCACCAAAATCTGTTCCTTTGGTATGCAATACTGTGGCAGTTGTTTCTAAAAACGCCTCGGCATTACGAGTAATCTCCTGCTTTTTTTTCCACCAACAACCCACGTCTAAACCCCCAGCCCCCTATCCATAGTTCAGGTGCGTAGCAGGAGTTTCAGATTTTTAAGGCGATGCCTTGCACTTTTCGCACCAAGGCCAATGTATGCCATAAAAACTCGAAGAGAAGATAGATGCGTTAGGACCGGGCATAATAGTACTGTGCTGCCTCTCCAAGAAAGGCGTTGCGGATATTCTTTTTCTCGCCTCAACTGGGGGCTGAGTTTGCGGTGGATTCCCCTCCCCTAGCCGAGAAGGAATTCCGACGTCCCAGCACGCTCACCCTCTCCTAAAGATCCTACGCCATTAACATGGTGGCTTCTGCCTCTTCTCTCTCTGGAATTGTATCCTTCCTTCATCTCTCGTCACCTTGCGCATCTAATTTCGAATACCTCGAAACATCTCAAGCGGCAAGAGAAGGCTTGTGGGGAGATGGCGTAAAGCACTCGACTGTTTTATTATATGGGTCTAGGTCGGCTAATAGGACACTAGTCCAAAGACATTCAAAACGCCGATCGCCCAAAGCTGGATCCGAGGGCGCTACTCAGGCAACAACGACAGCAATAATATAAATTCAACTATCATAAATAATTATGGTATACAGGTGCCTTCATATGTTCCTGGTATGCGGCCTTTCATTGCTGGTCTTTGTTTTACTATTAATTTATAGCTAAGAATTTGGGTAGCAACCTTTTGGGAGCTGGTAGCACACGGCAGGTGGGGGGTGTCACGACCGGAAATCGACCTAGACCACCTCTGCGACGAATATAACCTACCACAAGCTGACAGTGGAAAATGGATTTTCAAGGACGTTGGATATAGGGAGTGGCAGGAGAGCAGGGAATCAAAGCTTCTTTGGCTCTGCGGTGGCCCTGGAACGGGAAAGACTATGTTGTCCAAGCGAGTTGCTGCCGAATTTCTCGCAGGATTAGACGGCTCCTCGGAAGGGGTTCAATTGGCTTTCCACTTCGTCTCCCCCGAACTCCCTACAGGCGGGATACCCGCCGATGAGACCGAGCCACCGCAACCGAGGCTTGCCAAAGTAGCTAGCGACCTTCTGTATAGCATTCTGGAGCAAGATGGGGACCTTTTCGATGGCTGCAAGGCGGAGCTTGAAAAGCAAGGGGAGAAATTTTTCGCCAACTCGAGTTGTTTATGGAAGGTTCTAGGAAAAGCGATCCAGGATTGTCACGCAGACCCTGTATACATTCTCATAGATGGTGTAGATGGGTTCAGGATGAGTTTGTGTGAGGAATTGATCAGAAGGATTCTGGGGCTCATGGAAATCCGCACAGTCAAAGTATTTCTCTCTAGTCGGGATGTGCCCCACATTTCGAACAACCTCCCGCATAATCCCGCAGAATACATCAAGATCAATCTGGATACGAACTGTTTCGTAAAAGAGGATGTGGAAAATTTTATCGGGCGCAAAGTGAATGCATGGGGGTGGGATGATGATCTGAGGAAGAGAGCAATGGAAACCCTTCTGGCGAAGTCAGAAGGCATCTTCCTCTGGGTTTCGTTGGCGATTAGAGGTCTAAGCGACCAAAGCTCAGGGCCTGATTTTGACAAGTTTCTTAGTAAAACACCATCAGGGCTTCAAGAGGCGTACCGAACAATGTTACACACTCTCCTCTCACGAGAAGAAGCGGGGGAAGTCCTGAACATGATCTGGAGTGTGGCACTCGCCTTGCGCCCACTGACATTTAGCGAATTAGGCCATATCTTGGCATTTGTGGGGGAAAAAGCAAGTTCTGGACCACAGCCCCCTCATGGTGCGAAAAGCAACGAAATTCGGCCAAGAAGAGAGGAGGAAATCAGGGTGTATGTCAAGTCTTCTCTAGGATTTCTCCGGGCAACTGACACAACTGTATCCATTGTCCATCATACCGCAAAAGAATACCTTTTCGAAGAGCACAGCAAGGGCAGCCTCCCGGTGCTTTCTAAAAGCGAGGCAGACCTCACAGTTTCCTGGGGCTGCTTCCGTTACCTTCACCATACATTCGGAGACCCAGAGAAGCTCCCGAGGGGAGATTTCAAGCGGCGTTACGTGAGGCCCCAGCACTCAAATTCGGCGCTAGATTACAAGCAACATAGGCCAGGAGAAACTCCTTGGGAAATGGCACGGGGGGACCCTGATCAAGCCGTGGCTGAGTGGCCATATCTCAGATACGCAGCAGAATCCTGGTTCATTCATGCCCGCCGGAGCATCGAGATCTCAAAGGACAATTTCTGCGACGACTCTGCTCATAACTGGTTGCAGCATCAGTTCTTCGAAACCAGCGACGCTGTTCGCAATCCCTGGATTGAGCTCTGCGGAGATTCGAGGATGCAGGTTTTGGTGGGGGAACAGACACCACTACACATTGCAGTCTGCCTAGGGCTCATGCCCCTGGTAGAAAAGGCCCTCTCTGATTTCACAAAGGGAACGAACACCGATCAATCACCACTACACCTAGCAGCCAAGTTCATGTCTAGGGCATACAAGATCCTGATTGCTAGGGGCGAGCAATCCCTCCTCACACATCCAGATCAAGACGGCAATACACCACTACACGAAGCAGCTATTTGCGGTCATTTGTCCATGCTGAAAGCCCTCGTAAAAAAATTCGCAGGAAGCGAGCGCGGTGCGCGCAGTGTTGAAGTCAACAAGAAAAATGACCTTGGTAATACTCCGCTCCACCTCGCTATTCAATTCGATCACCCAGATATGGTCGAGTTTCTAGTCATGAACGGCGCGGATCCAGACATCAAGAATGATGCTCAGGTGACAGCATTTGAATTAGGGGAAAGGTTCAGGAGAGGAGATAGTCTAGATATTCTAAAACGGGCTAGGAATAGTTTGGAGGGGGGTAAGAAGGGGATTGCAGAGGGGCGCTCGGAG
>Ga0307507_10007163_pt1 | contig 16455 bp, 3 predicted proteins | sample 7_EM_MG_FD_207223 | JGI IMG/M metagenome (GOLD analysis project Ga0307507, IMG submission 207223) | Populus trichocarpa ectomycorrhiza microbial communities from riparian zone in the Pacific Northwest, United States - 7_EM | ecosystem: Host-associated > Plants > Roots > Unclassified | place... | reverse complement strand
GGCACTGGTGTCGGTGTAATGGAGGAGTTGAACCTATAGATGGATTCTGCCGGTCTTTTTTAGGGCGGTAAGTCAATTTTCCTAATTAGGAAGGTGCAAATTTAGATGTTAGCGACCTCCGTAGGTGGTCCGTCATATCCCAGTGACCCACGTTATTTGTTTTGTTATCCCTTCCAACGGTGACGTCCATCTGTAAGTTGATCCGTGCGCGAACACTAGAATTCCCAAGCTTTGATTCGGTTGATTTAAGGCATCAATAACAGAGAAATCACCGTTGGAAGGGGATAGTGGAAACAGCCGAACGCAAGGTTTTGGCGATGTCTTCCTTGCCCAAATGGACAAATAGCACCTGTCACGGGAGTCGCCCACAAACCCTTGACTTATTGACTCAGCATGCTCAGACTAAGAAACCGATGAATATCCGCAAGCTAACCTATTCGATCGATCGATCTGTTTCTTGGTCTGAGCCACTTTAGCAAGCCTTGGAAGCTGACCTGCTCTATTTGTTGTCTTTTAGAATATCGACACCCCCCGTTATATGCTTAACGTCGCAGAAGAATAGCTAATTTAGTACTTCGTCTATCTATTTAACGTATAGTACGTTATGGTACGCTAGTGCCTTAAGTTTAAAGATATCTCTAACACTTATAAAGTTATCTCTAAACGCCTCCTAGCTAATACTAATAGCTAAAATATACGAAATAATGTAGAATATTAGGAGTCCTTCTAGACGGAAGGTGAACTTCTTTCTATAATATTTAAAGGGTTAATAAGATAAATTGTAGCCTAGATCTATTACTTAGCTTATAGCTTGCTGTTCTTTTTCTTGTTCTTAATATATTCTAGGTTTATATTTACTACAATTATACTATATTTAGGGTGTTTTTCGATATAAACGACTATAATGTTAATATATTTAAACTACAGTACTTTGTTACTGCCTTTAACACTAGCGCTTTTAATAAGAGCCCCTAGTCTTGTAGCTATAGCTACGCTAAGTAGGAGAAAAATCAAAATTTGGACTTAAATAAAGCCGTAAAGATGCTTAGTATTGTCTACCTAGAGAGCGTAGAGGATAGCGTAAAGGTCCTAAATATATATAGCGTACTTTTCCTTTTCTAATTTATTAAGCCCAAGACTAGGTATCTACTACTATAGTTATTAGTGAATAAGTTTATAAGGAAAGAATAAGTCTAGAGAATATATATTATAAATATTATCTAAGACATTACAGTCTATTCTATAGTTTGTTAGATCCCTATAATATAGGGTAATTCCTTTCTAGTAGTATTGTATTAAGCTCTTCTTCTTAATTTAGAAATGTTTTTTGCGCCATATTAGATATACTTTAAATACCTCCAGATTGCATTTACGTAGGTAGTCTTTTGGAGATTTTTTAGTCCTTTTTTTAATCTTTTTATAGTACCTATTTTAAGCTATTAGAAGATAGTGCGACGCGAGGTATATATAGAAGATATATCTTACCTCTTCTAGATTTCGCTTTTCCTCTTCTATAGCTTCTTTATTTATAGGGTATAATTTAGTTTTGCTAGCCCTTCCTTTCTTAATTAAGTAATATTCTTTAGTATTTCTTTAGCTTTGGAATCTAAATCTACGTCTAATTTATTATCTAATTTATTATCTAATTCTAGGTCTAAACTGAGATTAGGGTCTATATAACTGTCTATTTTAATGCCTGTATCTAACTTAGTATTTAGGTTAGAGTATAAATTAAAGCTTAAATTAGAATATGTAACGTAGCCCGCCTCCATATTACTATACGGCCAAAAAGACTAAGAGTGCTTGTGAACTTGTCGCAAGCATGGCGGGACCTAATATATATACTTTTACAGAATATAAATTAGAGTTAGAGTTTAAGTCTAAATCTAGCTTTAAGGTTAGGCCTGTATAGGGAGGTTAATGCAGTTTTAATTTAAGGTGGTTTTATAATTAATAGCGCTAATATTTAGTACTCTTCTCTTTTTCTTTATTAAAAGTAGAGGTAAAGCTAATAATTAAATAACCGTAATACCGCCAGGTCTGTATTACTATATTAGTCTAAAAGGTAGGTAAGTAGAAATAGTAAGTAAAAAGCTAGGGTTTGTTAGCGACTTAGTCAATTGAGGCATGAGCACGGCAAGAGGGACGCGCAAGCCTGTACAATTGGTAGTCTATAAACGAGGATCCAAAGCTAGAGAAAGGAAGGAGAAGAATAGCAGCGCCGCTTAATATTTTATGTGGTCCTTAAGTTATATAACTCGCGTCTACTATAATCTATATCTGCCAAGATCTACCGTTTTCCACTAGCGCTGTAATATTACCCCCCCCTCTGAAAAAGCCTGCCCTTAGGCTTTATATGTCCATATTATATCCATAGGGTATTCTTGTCTTTATGCTTAATAGGCAGCCTATTGTCTTCGCTATACTAGCACTCTATCCACTTATTAAGGTACTTTGGGGGTCCGGGTTCGTTAGGGTATTAGTTATAGAATTCTTTAAGTCTCTAGGGGCAGCCTATAAAGTTCCAGGTAGGGTACTAGGTTAGGTCTAGATTATAGCCTTTCTATTAAACACGGTATTATAGCGTTCCTTATACTAGTTTATAGGCTAGTATTTTATTAACTTCCTATTTATTATTGCTATTAACTTAAATTAGCAGGGGAGGCTTATTCTTTTATCTAGGTAGTAGGTTATTTACAGCCTTCTATAGTGTTACGGGACTCCTCCGTAACACCTTATATATGTTTACCTGTTTCCACCTACGCAGCAAGAAGAGACCAACCATAAAATAGCAATCTGACGGTAATCTACGGCAATCTAACGGCAATCTGCCGCATTCTGCTATATTCTGCCAAGTCCACCAAACCCTGCCAAGTTCTGCCAGGACCGCTACTCAAATCCTATTCTACTCTGTGTATGTGTTGACCAAGCAACCAAACTAGCAATATATACCCTTTCTTCCCGTTTCCTTACCTTTTCTCCTTACGCAACGTCTTAACTTTATTACACAGTTTATATACATAGCTTAATAATATCTACTTCGCTATATATTATTACCACTTGTACTCACTCCGTAACACTACATTGTGTTAAAACCTATACTCCGCCCCGCCCTATTTAAAATATAGAACGACCTTAAAGCCCCTATAACAGCCGCCGACATTATATCCGCACTTTAAGAACAATTAGCAGATATATAAAAGTCCTTTATAGACGCCCTTGTATAAAACTAAGCTGCTATAGCTTAACAGCAAGCCGAATAAGAAGTATGGCACTAAAAAATAATTAAGGCCCTCTAAGAAGAAATCCGCACCCTTAAGATGTCTATGCTAAGCCCTTAAGACCAGTCGCTATTACTAGAAGCCAATACGCGGAACGCGAGCCCTAAACCAGCAATAGTTATCCCACTAGTAGAACCAACTACTACACTGTAACAATCTGAATGATTACCAGACCCTCTAATATTTACTGGTAAATAACGAGAACTCTAATTATTCCTAAGCCGGCTCAAAAATAAGCTAACTGGTAACGCTGACCGCTACCTAACTAAAGCTAACCGACTTTATTATGCCCTAAGTTGACTAGGAGGAGATGCAGCTAACCTTATTAAACCTCTTTAACTAAACTCAGTACTAAGCCTAATTATACTTCTTAAAGCTATGTATAGTGACCTGAACTGCCAAGCTACTGCTTAGAGAAAGATAAACTATATAACTTAAGAAATAAAAAGCTTTCCAGTATACTTCTCCAAATTTAACTATTATGTAAAAGAAATAGGCTGGAATAACTCCGCACTAATTAATAGCCTTATTAAATCCCTAAGTCCTAAACTAAAAACCTCCCTAATAGGTATAGACCTACTAGGAGCCCTTAATGCCTGCGCAAATGTTATTAATAAACGGTACAATAATATATTATGTCTAATATTAAAGTCCGCTCCTTAATATAATACAACAACCCTGTAAACGTCTACTAAGCTATTATCTCAGCCTAAGCACCCTGACGCTATGGATATTAATACTGGAACCCTAGAATACGCCCCACTAGGGTCCTTTAAATAAGAACGATATACTAAGCTAAGCCTCTGTTTTAAGTATAGAAGTAGCTCCTACCTCTCTAACCACTGCTCTGTCCCTTTACCCCAACGCGAATTATAAACGGCCAACACTAGCAGCCGTTTACTATATTGATCCTCTAGTTACCGTCCCCAATCTCCACCTAGTTCTAGCCCTGTATCCAGTAAGCACCACTTATAAGGATAAAGCTACAACTAATATGCTATAAGAACTCCACCCTAATTACCTCTAAAAGAAAGGTCCTGGAGCTAAGTCGCTCTCTAGGACAGCGCTGCCTCAGGATCTTATTAAATGCTTTAGATGTTACAAACTCTGACTCTTAAGATTATAGCATAATTGTTAACTATTGTCTTTGGTAGAATGATTAATAGGTTAATGCTTAAGTCCTAATTAATACAGGAGCTAGCGGCATAGGATTTATTAACAAAATCTTTATATAAGATAATAGTTTTACTCTAACCCCCCTTGACTAGCATATTAACGTATTTAGATTTAATAGTAAACGTACTATCTTAGGCTATATTACCTACGTAGTATTCCTAAGACTCCAATACCTAAACCATAAAGAACTAATTAGGCTTTTTATTACCACCCTAGGTTATTTAGTAATCCTTAGACAACCCTAGATAAAGCTATATAAGGTAACTATTAATTAGGACAACCTTAAGCTTTTATTTACCGCCTCCCGTTATAAGCAGAAGTGTCTTATAACCTACTGCTTAGACCCTAAACCGAAATCTAGAAAATCCACCAAGATCTACTAGTCTAAGATTTCCACCAACATCCACTAAGAACCCAGAAATAATATATGACTATATAAACTGACTCTAACTGCTACACCCTAAAACAAGCAGAAGCTTAAGCTTAATATATAAAAGTACTAAAAGAACTAGTACTCTACTATAAAAAGGATACTTAAAGAACCTAAACCTAAATCTAATACTAACTCTGTACTTAATACTAAACTTAAACCCAAACAAGAAACCATATAAGAAACTAAGGACAATCTAAGTTTACTTAACACCTTAGATATCTACATAATTGGAGCTACCCTGTTAGTATAACTCGCTAAGAAACCTAAACATATAATTTTCGCTGTTATAATAGCCGATATTAAAAAGGCCTTAGTACTAAAGAAATACACTAACCCTGCTATAAAAGTACCAGTATGCCACTATAATAACCTAGAAGTATTTTTATAAAAGGAAGCTGATAAACTAGCAGAATATTAACTATACAACCATAAGATCGTACTTAAAGAAGGAAAATAGCTAGGATTTAGACCCTTATACAGAATGTCTTAAAATGAACTCTAAGTACTGCGGAAGTACTTAGATAAACACCTAAGTAAAGAATTTATTAGAGCAAGCTCTTCGCCTATAGCTATACCTATAATCTTTATTAAGAAACCTAGCGGCAGTCTGCGCTTCTATATGGACTACTAAGCTCTTAATGCTATTACCATTAAGAATTAGTACCCGCTCCTATTAATTTAAGAGACACTAAACTAATTAAATAAGGCTCGCTACTACACAAAACTTAACCTTATTTACACATTTAACCGCCTCTATATTGCAAAAGGAGATAAATGGCTTACTGCATTCCGTACTAGATATGGACTATTTAAATACTTAGTAACGCTGTTTGACCTCGCAAATGCTTTAAGTTTATTCCAACACTTTATAAATAATACCTTACGACCTTACCTGGACGTTTTCTGTACTGCTTATATTAACGACATCCTAGTATATAGCAATAACCTAGCTAAATATAAGAAACATATTAACCTTGTCCTAGAAGCCCTATATGGAGCTAGACTACAATTAGATATAGATAAATGTGAGTTTTATAAAACGGAAGTTCTATACTTTAGACTTATTATCTTTATAGACGGCATACAAATGGACCCAAAGAAGATTAAAGCAATTGTAAACTAGTAAGAACCCAAGAATATTAAAAATGTAAGAGCCTTTATAGGATTTGCTAATTTCTACCAACGGTTTATTAATAACTTCTCTGCCCTAGTTTTACCTCTTATAGCTCTAACATGAAAGGACAAAGCCTTTATCTTTAATAAGAAATACAAGAAGGCCTTTACCTATCTAAAAATCATGTTTACTACTATACCTATACTCTAACACTTTGACCTAAACCAAAAGAGTGTTATAGAAGCTAATTTATCTAACTATATTACTGGAGGCATTCTGTCTCAGTATAACAAGGAAGGAGTACTATATCTAGTAGCATACTTTTTAAAACAATTAAGTCCAGCTGAATATAACTACAAGATCTACGATAAGGAATTATTAGCTATTATTAGATATTTTAAATAATAGCGACCTAAACTAGAAGGCGCCAGATTTCTAATTAAGGTTCTTAGCAACTATAAGAATCTATAGTACTTTATAACCACAAAACAGCTAAGTTATTGTTAAGCCCGCTAGTCAGAATATCTATCTTATTTCCAATTCTTAATCACGTACTGCCTAGGCGTTCAAGGTCAAAAACCTAATACCCTAACTCAACGTTTATAAGACATAATAGTATAGGAAGAAGCGCGCGCCTACTGTAATTAAACGCTGCTTTGCCCCAAATTATTTAATCCCCCAGCTAAAGACCTTATGGTACACGTCCTTGAAATAACTAATTGATTAATTAAGCAGATTATAGTCAATAAATACCCAAATGATGAGTTTATCTAAGAGACACTTAAGTTAATTTAAGATAGCATTAGATGCTCTAAAAAGATCTCTTTAAGTAAATATAAAGCTTGTAAAGAATGCTTGTACTACTAAAACCGCCTAGTTATACCTAACTACAATAAACTTAAGCTTAAGCTCCTTAAATACGTACACAATCTATTGGTAGCTGGCCACCCAGGCCAAGGAAAAACCCTAAAGCTACTCTAATGGGAGTACTACTAGCTAAACATGTACAATATAATACAAAGGTACGTCTCCAGCTGTCACACCTGCTAACGAGCCAAAGCCTTATATAAGAAGTATAACGGCTTTCTAAAGCCACTGCCTATTCTAGACCAAAGATGGAAGGACATCTCAATTAACTTTGTTGTTAATCTCCCCATAAGTAAAGGCTGTGCAAACATTATGGTAGTTATAGACTAACTATCCAAAATAAGACACTTAATCGCCTGCCCTAATATATTAACACCTACTGTTACCCAACTGTTTCTGGATCACGTATAGAAACTCCACGGACTTCCCAAAATAATTGTCTCTAATAGAGGCCGCCAGTTCATCTCAGCGTTTTAGAAAGAACTAACTACCTAACTCTATATTAAAGCGCTATTGTCTACGGCATATTACCCAGAAACGGACGGTTAAATGGAACGTGCAAATGCTATAATGGAACAGTATATTCGGATATATATATTATATTTATAGGACGACTGGATAAACTGGCTTACATTTGCTGAGTTTACTGTAAATAACTCCGTTTTAGAAACCATAAAGGTCTCCCCATTTTTGGCTAATTATAGCTAGCACCCGCGAATGGGTTTTAAACCCTTTAGTAATATTCCTTGTCTAGCTTATTAGGCCTTATAAGTTGTAGAAGCAAACGAATTTGTAAAGAAGATAGAAGAACTATAAGAGTTCCTTACTAATAAAATGATATAGGCCCAGTCTGTCTATAAAGCTATAGTAAATAAGAACTAAACCCTAGCACTAGCTTACTAAATTAGTGACTTTGTCTGGCTAGATGTAAGAAATCTGAATATGAAATGACCTACTAAGAAACTTAACTGGAAGAACGCCAGCCCTTATAAGGTTAAAAAAGTTGTTTCTCCTTATACCTACTAACTGAAGCTCCCTAATATGGTTAAAATCTACCTTGTATTCTATATGTTAGTCCTCCGCCCTGCCGCCCCTATATTAGACGCCCTACCTAGATAGATCTAAGACCCTCCCCTACTAGTTAAAGTGGATAGTGAGGATAAATACCTTGTCGAAAGAGTTAATGATATTAAATACAATAAATGGAAATGTAAATATATATATCTTATGAAATGGAGAGGCTTTACTAAGCCCTTATAGGAACCTGTTAACTCTGTAGAACTTATACAAGCCGTAGAAGACTTTTATGAACTCCACCCAGAACTACCTTAGCCCTATTTTGCAAAAGCTTGAGTTTAAAGGGGGGGTACTGTTATGGGACTCCTCTGTAACACCTTATATACGTCCGCCTGTTTCTACCTACACAGTAAGAAGAGACTGACCATGAGATGGCAATCTGATGGTAATCTATAGTAATCTGACGGCAATCTGCCGCATTCTGCTATATTCTGCTAAGTCCACTAAACCCTGCCAAGTTCTGCTAGGACCGCTATTTAAATCCTATTCTGCTCCGTGCACGTATTAACCAAGCAACTAAACTAGCAATATATACCCTTTCTTCCCGTTTCCTTACCTTCTCTCCTTACACAACGTCTTAACTTCATCACATAGTTTATATATATAGCTTAATAATATCTACTTTGCTATATATTATCACCACTTGTACTCACTCTGTGATATATAGCTTATCCAGTAAAAAGATAGAATAGACTTTAATTAAGTCTAGGAGCTTAACCTTATATAAATTGCCTTCTTTATTAAGGATCTTATATGGTCCTGCTATCTTATAGTCTAGCTTATAGCTAGGCCGTTCTATTTTTTAGTTCTTTATTATAACCTAGACCCTATTATCTATAGTAAAGTTAGGCTTGCGCCTGTGCTTATTTACCTATTATTTTATTAATCTCTGGGCCTTTTTTAGATTTATATAGGCTACTATCTAAGCTTCTTTTAAGCGTTTGGTATATTGCTAGGCTTCCTTATAAGACAGTTTTTTATGTACGGTTTATAGCCCCTCTGGTCTTTCCCAGTTAAAGCTTATATAGGGTAAGCATCCTATTTCTAGCTAAATAGGTGCAAATCCTATAGAGTTATAGGGTAGAGTTGCTTAGGCGTAGTTTATTAGGGGTAGCAGTTCGCCCTAGTTATCCTAAAAGTAGTTAATAAAGGGCCGGAGCCTCTAGTCTAAGTATTAATTTATAATCTCTGTCTAACCGTCTATCTAGGGGTGGTATACTGTGGAAAGCTTTAGCTTAATGCTAAGGATTTAAGTAAACTTATTCTAAAAGGCCAATATAAACTATGGCCTATAATTAGATATAATAGTATCTAGTAGTCTATAAATTTGGTAGATATAATAGATATATAGTTAGGCTACCTCCTTGGCATTAATATCTGTAAGGGCGCGAAGAGGTTTTGGGAAAGATTTGAAGGAATAATATAAATTCTATCTAAATTTAAGGGTATATAGCTCTTGCTAGGAACAAGACGTTGTGTAAAGAAGAGAAAGGAATAACAAGAGAATCTTACAATTAAACAGTTTAGGGGTCTTGGTCGATGTGTGCGCACGTATATATGCGGACGGACTTTGGTAGTATTTAATTAATCTAGCAGAACTTGGCAGAAGTTAATTAAGCTAGTAGAATTCAGCAGAATTTGGTTAAAGCTTTAAGTTCTATCTATTAAGTGTTTTACCAAGATATTCCTACTATAACTAGGCTAGTCCTGTTATAGTACCCCCCCTTTGGCCGAAGGTCCAAAATAATACAATTTTATCATATTGTATTTTATGTTGGGTGGTAGTGTAGAGTTTTGCCGGTTCTAATTGTTAAATAGACCAATTAGGATTTTCCATCCCTGGGATAGAAAATCGCTATTGGTTTAGTAAAGGCGGTAAGCCAAACTGACATCTTTATAGTAGGTCTTGGCAAGGCAAATCTAACTAATTAGACAACTTTAACCGCTAGTTAAAGTTCCTTAATATCTTGCGCGTTATGTGACCGTATTATAAGCGTTATGGTATTCTTTAAGCTCTTTTTAATTTTAAGTTTCCTGCTATTGTGTTTCGTGTATTTGTATTAGGTGGCAGTTGTTTGCCTTTATATTATATCCATCCAGCCGGAGTAGGCCGCGAAGGATAGTCCTTATGGAATTCTTTTACTAGGGAAGGCGCATTGGTTTTAACTTACTTATAGAGCTCCTAGGTTTATGTTTCATATCCTTTCCACTTAATAAGAAGTTTAAATTGTTTAGATTATATTTTCCATTACATATTATTAATTAAGTCAATAAAGTAAGAACCGTTACCATTGTTAACAATTATAGGAGGTGGCGGCGGCACTTTATAAGTTATAGGTTCGTCTTTTAAGGGTTATAGTAAGCTTACGTAAAACGTTAGATGTATTTTTATCTTAGTTGGTAGTTTAAGCTTATAAGTATATGGGCTTAATTTCTTCTTAATTTGGTATAGGCCTGTAAACTTCTAATTAAGTTTCTTTAAGGGCCGTTAAGTCTTTAGGTTTTGTATATTTAGGTAAACTATATTACCTTCCTTAAAGTCCTATGCGGGGGCTCGTTCTTTGTTTACATGCTATTTCTATACCATTTAAGTGTATGTTAATTCACTTTATAATAGTTCCATTAACTGCTTTATTTAATTAGCGAAGTTATACGCGTTAATTAACTAAATCCGTTTAATTATAGGTCCTATTGTGTTGATTTTAGGTTGTGGTTTAAATCCAAGTTAGGGGTCTTATCCGTAGGTCGCGTAGAACGGCGTCATGCCTATTAATACGTTTATTGTATTGTTCGCAGTAAACTTAGCTAAAGGCAGCCATTTTCCCCAGTTATCTTGTAGGTAGGAGCAGTATATTTATAGGTATTATTCTATAATCGTGTTTGTAATTTTAGTTTAACTATCTATCTCTAAATAAAATGCAGTCAAGAGTCGTGTTCGAATGCTTAATTATTTATATAGAGCTTGCTAGAAGTCTAAAACAAACTAGCTTCTATAGTTAGATATTATTAAATTAGGAAGTCTATGTAGCTTAAAGACGTGCTTAATAAAACATTCGGCTACTAATATTGCATTAATTAAGTCCATAGGAATTATATATCGCATTTTTATAAGATAGTTAACGACTACTATAACATTCATAAACCCGTTACTATTAGGCAAGTTAACTACAAAGTCAATTAAGATATCTTGCTATCTTTGCATTAGAATTGGCAACGGTTAAAGTACTCCTTACTTCTTTACATAAGAGGTCTTCCTACGTATACACGTTCTGTAGGCTTAAACGTATTTTCGTATATAGTCGTGCATTATAGGCTAGTAGTATACTTGTTAAATAATCTTATAAGTCTTCGCACGGCCAGGATGTCCTATTATAGGGGAATTATGTACGAATTCAAGTATCTTAAATCGTAAGGGTTTGGAATTTGGAACTACCATCTTCTGTTAATAGTATAGTCAATCGTTATGAATTTCGCATTCGGCGAGTATAATACCTTTATACTATTATTTTCCTGTTTAAATTGCTTTTATTATATCTACTATCTATACGTCGTTCTTATATTTGTATTCCATTAGCTTATTAATTTCCATTTCCTATTTATTAATTTCTAATTCGTTTCTGTTAAGTTCTATATCTAGGAACATAGGACGTAGTTTCTTAAAGTATTTGGGGGGTAATAAGATCTATAATTAATTTGTAATCCGTTTATCTAAGGCGTTTGTAGGTAAATCTTATAATTGTTATATTAATGTATTAGGCTTCTAATTAAGTTTGCCCAGTTAGTATATAATCTTAAAGTTAAATTATAAGAGGTATTCAGCCTAATAAATTTGGCGCTACGTTAACTGCTTTATAGTCATAAAGTACTGCAGGTTTTTGTAGTCCGTTAACATATATATTGGAAACAATAATCCTTCAAGTTTTAGACGCCATTGTTTAAAGCATTTAATAATTGCAAGTAGTTCCTTATTATATATCTTATAGTTCGATTTAGCAGGGGCGAGCTTTTAAGAGAGAAAGGCTACTAGATGTAGCTTACCGTCCTTATTATATTACAATAACACTCCCCCTAGGGCATAATCAGACAAGTCTATTTCGACAACACATTTAAGGTTAGGGTTAAAGTGGGCAAGAATTGGAGCGGTTATAAAGCGTTATTTTAAGTTATTAAAAGCTTATTTATATCTGGCAGTCTATTTAAATTTCATATTCTTTCTTGTTAGGTTTACTAATAGTTAGGCAATTTTCAAGAACTAATTAATAAATCGGCGGTAGAAATTTGCAAATCCTAGAAATCCTTAAATGTCTTATACGTTACTAGGGCTTTCTTAGTTTATAATCGCAGCGACCTTTTTAGGGTCCATTTTAATTCTATTATAGGATATAATCAGGCCTAGGTACGTGACTTCGGACACATAAAACTTACATTTCTTAATATCGCATTATAAATCCGCATCTCGCAAATATTCAAGGACTATTTAGACGTGTTTTCAATACTTAGAAAGCGAAGACAAGTAGATTAGGATATTATTAATATACGCGGTAATAAATATATCAAGGAATTTACGGAGCGTATTATTAACGTATTAATAAAACGTACTAGGACCGTTCTTTATACTAAACGGCATTACTAGGTATTTAAAGAGTCCCCATTATATACAAAAGGCTGTATACTTCTTATCTCCTTCTTAGATGCGAATTTGATTAAAGGCAGCGACTATATTAAGTTTTGTAAAATATCGTGCCTTTGCTAGGCGGTTAAGCGTCTCTTAGATTAAGGGGATTAGATATTAGTTTCGAATCGTAATTACATTTAGGGCTTAGTAATTAATATAGAATCTTAAGCCTCCTTCTGGCTTTTTAACGAATAATACGGGTAAGGCGAATGGAGATTAACTAGGGCGAATAAATCCTTTTTCTAGATACTTATTAAGGTATTATTGTATTACAAGCAGTTCTTCTCGTGACATACCATATAGCGGACCGAACTTTAGTGTTGTACTAGGTTTAAGTTCTATCTTAAAATCGTGTTCATCCTAATATGGGGGCAGCTGGTCTGCGAATCGTTTTTTAAACTCATTAATTAGATCGTGGTACTCCTTAGGTATAAGAGGTTGAGGGTTAATATACTACTTTAGTTCTAGCGCCTTCTTAATGTCTTCTATTATTATAGCGAAGATTTCGTGGTCTCGTTTTCTTGCTAACGAAATAAAAGGTGCGGCTTATATTATATAAATTTTAAGGGGTTTCGATATATTATCTTCACATTCTTTACTGCGATTAGTAGTCGTAGTTTTGTTATATTGGTTTAAGGTTTATAGTAAGAGCAATTTATATTATATCAAATTCGAATAGTCTTGTACATATTCGTAGGGCAGGTGGTATTTTAAATAATAACTTCAGTAATAGGTTATGCGGAATTTTAGTGTTTCTTTAACCTAGCTAATTAAAGGGTTGTGCTGTTTTAGCTATCTATATCTAAGTATTATCTTATATTGCTTTAGGGGTGTTACAAATAGGGAAATGTATTTGAGGTATTCGCCTATCTACATTTTTATAAGAGCGTAGTGCGTTAATTTGCTATATATTAAGGGTTTGCCGTTAAAGGCTTATAGGCCTTAGGGCTTATTGAGTTTCTTTAAATTTAGGCGTTAGGTTTTTGTGTAGTTTATATTAATAAAGCCTATACTAGTAGCTCCGCTGTCTATAAGGATTTATACCTCCTTCTATTTTCTAAGTATTTAAATTTCGCCAAGTATATTAAGGGAGTTGTGTTATATATTAGCGCTAGAAGAGCCTAGATACTTATGCTCTTCCACTTCTTATCCTAAGGCGCAACTTAGCCCTAGGATGATTCGTTTTCCAAGTTAGCTAAGCGTAAGATACTTTATAACGACTAGGTATAATTTATAGAATAAGTATAAGTTAAGGAGCGAGTACGGCTTAAAGAACAAGTGCGATTTAAGGAGTAGGTGCAATTTAAAGACCAAAAGGAACTACGGCGGACTTTTTTAAAAGGGTAAGTTCGGCAATTCCTTTAGATATATCCTTTTCTGCCACATCTAAAGCATTCTCCATTTGTGGCTTAAGTCCTTCGTTCATTAGTTCTTAAGGGTGTATAGGATTAAGTGGCGTCAAGGTCTATAGGGTCGTGCGTAGGTTTCGGAGAAGGGTCGCGCTTTAGGGTATATATTAGTTTTATAGAGTCTTAAACGCAAGGCGTAGTTGGCTTTAGAGAACGAGTTTATTTGTTATATTAAAGGTCCTTATTAATTCGTTAACACATTATAGCAAATTTAGGTAGGTCCTTTAGCAGTTCCCTGCCTACTAACTATACTCTAATTTCATCTAAAATAGCTCGTTAAAGAGCAGCAACTTTAGCGGCTTTATTCCAATCTTGTTCGCTAACAAGGCCTAAAAATTCTAAAAAAAAGCTAGTAAAGTCTTAATTCCGTTATTATAGGTTTTTAAGTTTAGTAACAGTGGTATGTTCGCAGCTAGTGTTATTATACGTTTATTTTAATAAAGAGATAAAGATTTCGAAATTAACAAAGGTGCCATTACGGAAGAATGGGTCCATAGTTTATACAGCGTCTTTACTTAATTAAGACATCCTATAGCTAATCTTGCTAGCTTTAGTAGGGTATCAGTTATAGTTTGTTAAAAGTTTAAGGCGGAGCTTAGTTATAAAGGGACATAGGTTATTTTAATTTCTATTAAATATTAGAGGGTCAGGAAGCTTTTCTAATTTTATAGTAAGTACTAGGTTCGTTATAGGTATAGGTTAAGCTACCGTTACTAGTTTAGGGTTTGCATTTAATGGGCTAGGTTCGCATATAGTTATCTTAATTTCGTTTATAGGTGTTACTATTAGGGTCTCCATTATAAGTGTATTAACGTTGCGGAGTTCTTCGCGGAGTGTTTCTATTAATCGCTAATGCTGGGCTTCTAGTGCAGCCCGCTACTAAGCTAAAGCATCTATAAAGGCTTCTTATATTGCAGTTAACTGTTCCCTAACTAGGGTTATAATACTCATAGTTAACGCGTGGGATTTAAGGTCGTTTGCTATTTTAATAGTAGTTGTTTTAGATGCAACGTAATGTAAGGGCGCGAAGAGGCTTTAGGAAAGATTTAAAGGAATAATATAAATTCTATCTAAATCTAAGGGTATATAGCTCTTGCTAGGAACAAGACGTTACGTAAAAAAGAGAAAGGAATAACGAGAGAATCTTGCAATTAAATAGTTTAGGGGTCTTGGTCGATGCGTGCGCACATACGCACGCAGACGGACTTTGGTAGTATTTGATTGATCTAGCAGAACTTAGCAGAAGTTAATCAAGCTGGCAGAATTTGGCAGAATTTGGTCAAAGCTTTAAGTTCTATCTATTGAGTGTTTTACTAAGATATTCCTACTGTAACTAGGCTAGTCCCGTTACAATATCCTTGTAATAGGGGATTAAGAACGGGCGCTTGCTAAAGTAGTTAACTAGGATTATTACTATATTATATCCGTTACGGTCTATAGGCAGCTTATAAAAGTCTATAGAGATATACTACTAGGGGCGCTCTGGTATTAGGAGTAGCTTTAATAATCTAGGGGTTTTATCCCGTGGAATTATAGACCTATAGCAGTTGTTATAGTTTTATATATAGCGGTTAATATCTATAACTATTCTAGGCTAGTAGTAATGGTTACTAATAATCTTGCAGGTCTTATTCTTTCTAGGGTAGGCTATAAAGACCTAGGTATATACTTTAGTAATAAGCTAGGTCTATAAATTCTATTCCTTTACCACCACTAGCCGTTCCTAGTGCTTAAGTAGTCCGTTTTTAAGGGACTATAGGCTAGTAGCATCCTTTACCTTTTCGCGGTACTCCTATAGAGAAGGGGCCGTACGGTTTGCCTATAGTAGTTTATTAATAAGGTTAAGTTCCGTAGAGTTAATAGGATATATCTCAGCATCTAAAGGGTCCGTATTTAGCTCTGCCTATATCTAGGGGTTAAGGTGCTCTAGTTATAGTAGTATCTAGGTCTATAATAAGATCTTTATAGCTACCTAGTTACCTAGGTCCTGTTTACGCCTTATAAAAGCATCCGCACGGTTTATAGCGCCTAGTTTATACATAATTAAGAAGTTAAACTAAGATAGGATATCCGCCTAGCGTGCCTACCAGGCTGTAAGGGCCTTAGTTATTATAAAGTATTCTAGGGCCTTATGATTTAAAACTACCTTAATAGGCTTAAGGGTCCCCTCTAGCTATATATACTATTGCTAAAAGCTAGAGACAATAGCTAGCATTTCTTTATTATCCCTTAACCCGTCAACTTGGGCACGCAGGTTATCGATAAGAGCCCACCAATCAGATCAGTAGGATCCGGTAGCCGTGCTCAGGAATATAAAATTCGGGGAGTGGCCAAGGCTTCGGGGGGGGTTTTTTCGCTGTCTTATTTGGGGGAATCTTATATTGAGTCTTCTGAACAAGATCTGCATCAATTCTAGCGTGATT
>Ga0307507_10007162_pt1 | contig 16455 bp, 6 predicted proteins | sample 7_EM_MG_FD_207223 | JGI IMG/M metagenome (GOLD analysis project Ga0307507, IMG submission 207223) | Populus trichocarpa ectomycorrhiza microbial communities from riparian zone in the Pacific Northwest, United States - 7_EM | ecosystem: Host-associated > Plants > Roots > Unclassified | place... | reverse complement strand
AGAGGATTTCTTAGGAGTATGGTTGTGTATTTAAAGGACCTTAGTCCCTACCGTAGATAGTTCTCTCCTTATAGTAAATCTTAGAATATAATTAGAGTTAATCTGTTAGGCAACCACTCCACTAGTTGTTATTACGTTGTTATTTTGTTCTTACCTATATACCCAGCCTAATAACAGAACCCACTGTAGTTCCTGCTACAAGGTTCCGTTATATAAGCGGCATAAACTATTAAAATACGTTTAGAATGGGTTACAGATAGCTTACGCAGCTCTTTAATATGCTAGACATTGTATTTTAAACTAGTTTAGAATGAATTTAATGAATTTATAATAGAAGGTGAGGTAGAAGGTAAGGTCAAAGTTTAATAGGGAAAGTTAAATTTGGTATAGTAGGCGGAGGTTTCGCCTATCGGGCCGACATTTTAGCGTGGTCCGACCGACCTGTACGCACGAAATGTAATTCCAGTGGTTTCGCACAAACGTAGTTAGTTAGGTTGGGGACCGATTGAAAATCCGCACCAACGGAATCACGTCTGAGCTTGCTGAGGTAACCACATTTTGAATTTTACGTGGAGCGGATATAAAATTATTCCGAATATGTGGTCTGAGCTTGCTAAGGTAACGGTGAATCATTCTTCCCTGCGCTCGACCCTGAACTGCATCAACAACATGCAGGAGATACCCAAAATATAACACTAGTCTTAAATATTTACCGATATGCCTACCTAGGCTTGATAGCATAACCGAAAACCTGGCGAACTCACGGCGCTCCAAGATCTTCCTGATCAGTCTCTTCTTCATTTGTATCTCCATCATCCTGGCTTCAGCTCGTTTCGGGGGTCGTGTTACATCTCTACTTGCTCATCTGAAGCCCTCCAAGCTAACTCCAGTCTCGTCTGTGCCGACACGGCCTCTGGCAAACTCAAGCATGGCTCCTCAGCAATACCGGAAGCCTCCACAAGCTCCACCGAAATTTACGGCTACTCCATCCTCATTGATTGAGGACACTCGTAAGCTGGTATGTCAGTCAGGTCATCATACATTATGCATATTTTTGTACATAATATGACCCCTCAATCGGTGTGGTCTGATAGGGGGGTGGGGTTTTTTTTAAAAAAAAAAGGGCCGTCTGACCGTGTAGGGAGTAATGTTTATGCCGAAGGCTAATGTTACGTAGATCAATAGATCGAGAGGCGTCCAAGACACAATAGCGAGACATATCACTCCTGAGAGTGCGTCTTTCGCAAATGTGGCGCTCCCAATGGCTCATGATGATAACAAAATGGCAATCGAATCACATATAATTGGTTTTTATCAGGCAGTTTCGACGGATAAAAAGCTTCGGGATGCTTCAACAGACGCAGAGAAATTACTTGACGACTTTGGGATTGAGTCAAGCATGCGTGAGGATGTCTTCATCCTTGTTGATGCCGCCTTTAAGAAGAATGAGACCATCGACCCTGAATCTAAACGGTTACTTGAGAAGGATTACAAAGGCTACATTCGCAATGGACTTGGGGTGCCTGCTGGCCCAAGGCGAGATCGATTCAAGGATATTAAAAAGCGGCTGAGTGAGATCAGTATTGTCTTTCAGAAGAATCTGAATGAGGAGAATGGCGGGCTTTGGCTCACACCGGAAGAACTAAATGGTGTGCCTGAAGACGTTGTTGCATCACTAGAGAAGGGTTCAGGGGATAAGTCTGGAAAAGTAAAACTGACTTTCAAATATCCGGACTTGTTCCCAACATTGAAGTACGCAACAAACGCGAAAACACGCCAACGCGTCTTTGTTGAGAATGAGAACAAATGCAATGAGAACGTTCCACTGTTTAGAGAAGCTATCGTCCTTCGCGACGAAGCCGCGCGTATTCTTGGTTACAAAAACCACGCTGAATTCAGGATTGAGGACAAAATGGCCAAGATACCCAAGACAGTGGATGACTTTTTGGGCGACCTTCGCACCCGACTTACCCCAGGTGGTGAAAAGGAGATCCAACAGCTTCAAGCTCTAAAAAAGGAAGACCTAAAGAGCCGCGGCGATGGAAGTTCTGATGATGGCCATTATTACTTGTGGGATCATCGTTACTACGATAGGTTGATGCTGGAGCGTGATTACTCGCTTGATCAGCAGAAAATCGCAGAATACTTCCCATTACAGACAACGATCCGAGGAATGCTTCAAATATTTGAAGAGCTATTTGGCTTGGTCTTTGTGGAGATTACGGGGAAGGAGAGGGACGAGATTGCTGATACGGGCAGAGGTTCAGATATCACTTGGCATGATGAAGTTCAAGTCTTCAGCGTCTGGGACGATGAAGCAGAAGGTAGCGGTTTTGTCGGCTATCTATATCTGGATCTATTTCCCCGAGAGGGCAAGTACGGTCACGCAGCCAATTTTAATCTACAACCTGTAAGGACACCTCTCTTAAGTTATGAGGACAGTATGGTATTAGGCAAGCTAATACAGACACAGGGGTACATTGATGAAAACGGGAATCGACGCTATCCTGCAACAGCATTGGTGTGCAACTTCTCGAAGCCAACACCAAAGAAACCGAGCTTGTTGAAACACGACGAGGTTGTCACTCTTTTCCATGAATTAGGACACGGCATTCATGACCTTGTTTCACGCACCACATACTCTCGTTTTCATGGTTAGTACAGAACTTGGAGTTCTTTAATGATCAAGTATACTAACATATCAACAAGGTACAAGCACCGTTAGAGATTTCGTTGAGGCTCCAAGGTATATATCTTTTACTAGCCTTTATTACCAAGTTGCTCGCTAACGTCTTTACTAGCCAAATGCTGGAGAATTGGTGCTGGACTCCTTCTCAACTAAAGTCTTTAAGTCATCATTATTCCTACTTATCTCCCGAGTATGAAGTGGCATACAAAGAGACTCCCGGGGCATTCGAGGCTCCAGAAGAGCGTATTCCAGATGAGCTCATCAAAAACCTGATCAAAACGAAACACGTTAATGACGCTCTCTTCAATCTCCGTCAACTTCACTTCGGAATTTTCGATATGACGGTCCATGAACCAAAAAGTCATGAAGAAGTCGAAAACTTGAAGGTCTCTGAAACATATAATAAATTGCGCAAGGAAATCGCAAAGCTAGACGGTCTAGAGGTCCTTGGTGATGCTACCGATTGGGCCTGGGGCAATGGGCAAGCGACTTTTGGTCACTTAATCGGTATGAGATCCCCCCGCCTTTAGCCACACTTTTTTGAACTCTCTCTCTGACTCTTGAAATCCTTAAAAAAAAGGTGGATATGATGCAGGTTACTACGGGTATCTCAGGTATGACCCGAATGTACCGTTGTAGGACTTCACTAATATCCAAACTCAGCTCCCAAGTTTACTCAACGGATATGTTCTATACCGTGTTCAAGGCAGACCCGATGAACGGAAAAGAGGGTCGTCGCTACAGGCACACAGTTCTTGAGTGTGGCGGTAGCCAGGAAGAGATGCAGACATTGGAGGACTTCCTAGGAAGGAAGCCAAGTACTGAAGCATTTTATAAGGAGCTTGGCCTCAGCGGATAGTCTAATAAGTGGCTGCAAACAGAGTATCCCGCTATGTGTGCTCATGGCAGCTTAGAAGCGTCCTATTTCGAAATAAAAGAGATCACTGTTTATGTGCTTACTAAAACAGAGACTCAAGATTGAAGTTATATATTCACTGTGCAAGACATACCTCAAGTAGACATTGATACTCGGTCGTCATTTTCGACCAAGGCATGGGACTTCAAAAATGCGTTTACGCATGCTGATATAGACAAGGAGCTATATGTGGAACAACCAGGTGTTACTACAATACCAAATAAGGTATAACGTCTTAGCCACCCAGACGAGACAGCCACCCACCGAGACAGCCACCCACCGAGACAGTGCACGGGCCTCCTACGAAAATCAAAATCAAATTGACATCAAAATTGTGAGAGGACTTGGTAGACAGGGGACTATAAGGCACGATTGTAGGAACAGGATAGATTGTGGAGGAGACGAATCCTTGAGGAGGTGAGGCCTCTGGGATCGGAGAGACTATATACTTCGGGCACGTGCCTCCGGCACGTGACCGACAGCCATCCGAGGGGTGTCCGTTATCTCAGGTGCCTCAGAGCATACAGCTCGGCCAGTGTTGCCGAAAGCTCCGGGAGTGTTGAAATACGCCACGTCGCAAAATCTTACACTAGATGAACTTTAGCACTGTGCGCGCATACTTAATAAGCTTTCAATATAAAATTCTTTAAAATTATCGCCATTAAAGCTATATTTAATTATAAATTGCAACTATACCTTATCTTTAGTATATCTAAGATTATGCAATCGTAGTATTAGAAATGGCTAATAATATATAACCATCCTAAAGTGCACAGAGATATATCTAGGATATAATCCAGACACCCTTGCGCACTTACCTATCTTAGGTAGTTTTTTTATACTACTGCTAATAGAAGCAACTTAGTCCTTAATTAAAGACTTAAAATAATTATAGAAGGACTTCTTTTATAAAGGGTAAAGGGTACAGGAGGAACGCATATATATAAACACTAAAGATAGTAATTAAGATATATCCGGCTTATATTAGGAGTATTATAAAGATATATAATCCTAAATACCCACGCCATAATAATCTGCTAATGCCTTTTCTTTAATACTAGTAGTAAATAGAATTCTATAATATAAGCTATATATAATATATAAACTAATTATTTCTATAATATAGCTAAGCTTAATATTAATTATATAAACTGGATCGCTTGTAGTAGAAAGACTTATATTTAGTTAAAATATACTAGAATATTCTATATCCTCTAAGCATAGGATTAGATATATAGTAGATTTATCTAGCCTATAGCTAAATAATAAGAATATTACTAAGATATATAAAAATGTAAGAGACTATATCCTAGATAGATTTTATATATAACTAGGTTCTAATATAGATAGATGCAATACTTATATATATTAAAGAATAAGATAAGTATAATATGCCCTCTTTTTAGCCTCTAAAAGTGCTTTAGGAGACGGATACCCTATATAGGCGTGTTTTACTGAGAATACTTAAACTCTTAGCTATAAAACTTTTACTATAAGCAAATTATAGAGGAAGACTAGGAAAGAATACATAAATTGCGAGAAAAGGTATAATATATTTATAATATTATGTTATTATATCTAAGTTATAATATAGACATTACATACTCTTATATATTTTCTTAGTAATTTAATAGAATTAAATTAAGATAATTTTAAATAAAGAGATATAAATATATAAGATTCTTATTTATATTATCTATTCTTATTAATATATATAGGCTTTATAATAGTATTTATTATATATTTTAGCACTAGATTGCCTATATAGAGTAGAGTACTAGCTATAAGCTATATCTTTATATTACGAAGTATATGATTAGTGTCTAATATATCCTAAATATATTATAACTATAACTAAGCTATAACTGGTTACTTATAGATAGACCTGTAGTAAGCATATACTATACTAAGGAAAGTTAAACATAAAACCATAAAAAGCACTATTAAAAGTCTCTTTTTTTAGTTTTAAAATACTTATTAAAATATTTAAGAAATTTACTTAACTAAGGCTATTAGGGCACCCTAGAAACCTATATAGCAGTAAAGCACAGAAAAAAAAAGATTAGATAATTGCGGTAAGTTATTATAATATATATATGACTATAATATAACCTTAATATATCTAGGCTGTAACCATGTCTAAGGACCTAGAAAATAGGTACTAGCTTCTTATAATGTGGAGTTTAACTATATATAGCCAGATAATATTAAGGATTGCCTATATATTATTTTAACTTCTTATAGTAAATATATGTATCCTCTACCGCCTTAATTAAAGGTTCTAATACAACTTATTAAAGAACTTTAATAATAAATCTAGCAACAGTTAGGGCCTGGGCTTACTTTAAGTGTATTATATCTAAGTTATATTAATACTCTATCCTTATTCTATTAGGCTCTTTTATATACAGCCCTTTAATAAAAAAGTTTTGTAAAAAATATAATATTACTAGCCTTCTAAGCCTTTACTAAAGCCTTATAAATCTTAATAAGATTTAATACCTAATTAAAAAGCAATAGCTTTTATTATTTCCGCAAGGTTAAGGTATATAAGGGGTAATATTTAAAAAGCATCTATATTATAAAATAGGTCCTAGGTATATATAAAATATATTCCACTAAAATAGCAAGCTAATATAACGGGCGCTCCTGAAAGGTACATATCAGATAAGACAGATAAAGGTTTCACTAATGTCCCACTAATGTCCTAAAGGAGACATAGTTAGACAGATAAGGGGCAAAGGGTTTTACTAGTGTCTTAAAAGGATTATATAGGGAGCTAGTTCTCCTCTAGAGAAGAACTAGCAATTAGTCTTTAAATAAAAGAGTTTAAAAAGCATTTGTCCTTTAATATATAAAGCTTGTTCTACCTTTAACTTACCTTCTACTTACCTAAGACTCTTATTTTATACTATTAATTAGATAATTATATGTTCCGGTTAAACTAGCCTCTTATAATTCTAATCGCTTATAATCCTTTACAGAAGAAACGTACGGCTATTAATTAATAATAATGGGCCATACCTCCTTACCCCTTAAAACAACGCCCTTACTATAAGAGGCTGATAGAGTCTCCCTAGAGGAGTGCATCCCCTCTACTTACAAAGGAGTAGACTAGGAAGCTATGGCTAGTCTATCTAACCTTTTAAGACCTTTAGGAACGATTACCGCTAGGGAGTTATTAGAGTGGTTACTATATAAGACCCTATAAAAAACAAAGGAGTTGGAGATATAATTAAGATAAGTATATTAAGACTACTAAGGACAATTATAAGGACAATTAGGAGAAGTATAGACACCCCAGACACAAAGCGGACTTAAAGGGGTAACACTATACTACGCTATAATATCAGAAAAACCTAAATTCCGCATAAAGGAACCTAATAAGTATAATAGTAATAGTCTCCAGAACTGCAATTATTTTATCTATTAATATAAAACCAAGTTTTAGCTAGACCCGAAACGTTACTCTAACAAGTATAATTAGACACTAATTACTTCTACCTTCCTATATAGCACCGTTAAGAGTTTATAGACACGCTATAAGAAGAAACTTACTATACCCCTTAAATTTAGTAAACTTAAGTCCTAGTTAGTTAATTAGATCCAAGACCCTACTAATTAAGGGATAGATTATAACTAGCAATACTATAACGCCAAACAGCAAGAAGGCCAGAGTGTAGTCCAGTTTATAAACTACTTAGAAGAACTAGAAGACAATATACCCTACTCAGACCTATAGGATAACACTATATAACTTTACTAGCTACTTGCCAAGTTATAACCTAAGATTTAACAGGCTATATAGGAGAAGGGCGAAATTCCTACCTCCTAAGAAAAGCTTATCTCTGAAGCTACTTAGATTAAAAACGCTAAAAGAAACCATTTAGGGAAGCAAAAAGAACAAGACGCTAACAATAAAAAGTGTAGAACTAGACCTAGCTTTAATAAAAGGGGCAGATTCTAACCTAACCACTCTATAGAAGGATAACATAAGTAGGCTTTGCAATTCTAGAGCAATACTAGTTAACCCTAGAATAACAATAGATAAAAACCATAGAACTAAGAGTTACGCAGCTATTATTACTACAGTAAGAAAGGCTATATACAGCGCTTCTACTAGTAGAAGAAGCAAGAGGATACTTAATTAGGAAAATAGAGAGCCTAGTAAATCTTTACTCCCTTATACTAGGCTAGTAAAAGAAGGAGGGAGTAAGCTGCCGCATAGTTATTCCTGTCTCCATTTAAGTTAATAATAAATGGGTAATACGAGACTGCCTTATAGACAGCAGCGCAACCATAGGGTTCATTTCTCAATTGCTAGTAAAAGATTTGGATTTGGACCTTAGTGGCTTATAGGTACGCACCATTTAAAGCATTAGAGGCCACTGGATTCTGTACTACAGAGAATAAACTTTTTCCATAGCCAGCTAGGACCGCGATGGTCTATAGGACATGTAGAAGATGCGCTTCTACGTTATAGAAATTAAGGGGTACAACCTTATTTTAAAATACCTATGGCTTCGCCAAGTTAATCCAGACATTAATTAGCCTTCCGCCTTATATTAACACCAGAAGTCTTAACTGCATATTATAGTTAAAGATTAAGAGACTTTCTTAAGCCATATATAAGAAGAAGGGTAGGTATATACTATATATGCTACTCTTAACCCCAAGAGTAGGGACGCGGAGTATTTATTTTCGGATATCCGGCTATACGCAGTTAAGGAACCAGAGATTTTATAAGAATATGTAAACCTAAAGGATATTGCCAATAAGGAAGCTGCGCATACCTTATCTAACCCTATATTAGTGGAGCATAAGATAGATATAGGAGACAAGAAACCTCCTTTTAGACCACTATATAACCTATTAGAAAATAAGCTGGCAGTATTATATTAGTATATAGTGGACAATCTTTAGAGAGGATGGATTCGGCCTTCTATAAGCCAGGTAGGGGTACCAATTATATTTATACCTAAGAAGGACAAGACCCTTTGCCTCTATATTAACTATTAGGCGCTAAATAAGATTACTATAAAGAATTGCTACTCGCTACCCTTAATAGGGGAGCTTATCAACTGGCTATTAGGCGCAAAGATATTTATAAAATTAGACCTAAAAGATGTATACTATCAAAGCCGGATCAAAGCCGGCAATAAGTGGAAAATGGCGTTCTAAATACGGTATGGCCACTTCGAGTACCTAGTAATACCATTTAGGCTCACTAATACACCGGCGACATTTTAGGCCTATATTAATAAAGCATTATTAGGCCTGTTGGATATAATATATATAGTCTACCTTAATAATATTATAGTCTACTCTAATAACTATAAAGCATATACGCACTATATACAAATGGTACTAGAAAGACTGCGGGAATATAAGCTCTATATAAACCTAAAAAAATACTCGTTTTATATTACTAGCATTAATTTTCTAGGCTTTATTATCAGGGTTAATAGAGTATTAATAGAGAAAAGCTAGGTAGACGCTATTAGAGAATAGCTATACCCCACAACATTTAGGGAAGTATAGGTTTTTATAGGCACGGCAAACTTCTACTAAAGGTTTATTGTTTATTACTTATAAGTAATGCTCCCAATTACTAATCTGCTAAAGGGATTTAAGGATAGCAAGAAGTTAGGACCCTTTATATTTAGGGAAGCTACTAAGCAGGCTATAGACTAGTTAAAGGATTTATTTATGTCAGCGCCTATCCTAATATACTTCTACTAGGAGCTATATATATACCTTAAAATAGATACATCTAGCTTCGCCCTAGGGGCAATTATATCTTAATTAAAAGATAGAGAATGGCATCCTATAGCGTTTTAGTTAAGGAAAATAACCCCTATAGGGCAGTGTTATATAACACAGAACCAGAAGCTGCTCGTGATAGTTATAGCAATAAAGCACTAGCGACATTATTATATGGGAAGCAATTATCCTATTAAAGTCCTTACAGACCATAATAACCTAGAATACTTTATAACTATAAAGGTATTAAGCGGTCAACAAGCCAGATAGGCAGAGGCACTATTATAGTATAACTTTAAAATTATATACCGCCTAGGAAAGACAAATCCCGCTAATAGGTTATTAAGATATCTAGATTATAAAACTAGGAGAATCTAGAATAGTATAGGGGAAATAATTCCTATATTGCAAAATTTGCTTAGAAAGAAAGAAGAATCTTTCCCTAGAACTACAGAATTCCGTAGTAGGGTAGAGGTCCTAGCAATACAGCTGTAAAGCACCATAATAATAGAGCCGTAGGATATAATTATAGACTAGGTTATAGACTAAGCAAATATCATAAAGTTAGCGTACCCTAGAATTAGCGAGAATTCTGTGGGATATACTAGAGGTGTTACAGCACCTTTAACTTAACGGCGCATCAGCTACAAGTTTCCAGATTTAGAGGGGATAGGTAAGATGCCTATCCATAGCATAGCACACTATATAACGGTAAGAGAATCTGCTAGCACTAATAGTTTAAAACGTCTCGTGCCATACCTAGGGTCCGTAATAGCGGCGGGCGAAATAGAAACAAGTGATCTATATAAAACCTTTCCAGATATTCTTCTTTAAGCGTAATAAAGGGACGCCTTTGTTACTAGGGAGAGGTGGAAAGATATAGTAGAGACTAACTTAGCTAGAGTTACTAAGAAGCTATAGCAGCAAGACTAAAAGGGTCTGTTACGCTTTAAGGGTGCTATATATGTCCTAAAGGACCAAGCAGTTTAAGATAAAATTCTAAAGGTCTTCCACAACAACCCTTTTAGGGGTCATTATGGTGCTAATAGAACCCTTAAGGCCGTTTAAAGGAAATACTTTTGGGATAGAATGTCTAAAGAAGTTAAGGACTATGTATTAAGATATAATATGTGCCAAAGGGTATAAATATCTAGGCATTACCCCTATAGTAAGTTATTAGTGCTTCCTATTCTATAAGGACCAATATTAGAATTAACAATAGATTTTATAATAGGCTTACCCCCTACTAAAATAAAAATAGAAGAGGTTACTAACGCTATCCTAGTAATTATTAACAGATATACAAAGTTTTTAGGGTATTTTGCTGTTATAATAATAATTACGGCAGCGGAACTGGCAGACCTATTTTTAGAGCGGTGGCTCTTATTTAGCACGCCAAAGGGAATTATATCTAATAAAGGTACCGTATTTAATAGCGCATTTTAGTCTTTATTCTATCTTTTATTAAAAATATGGTAAAAGATAAGCACTGCCTTTTACCTGTAAATAGATAGGCAAACAGAGTGTCTAAATATGTTATTAGAACACTACCTCCACTACTATATTAATTATTAACAGGATAATTGGCCATTATAGTTAGCTCTAGCGTAATATATATATAATATAAGCATCCATAGTAGTATAAAAATAACCCTTTATAAAGCACTATTTGGGATAAAAGCAAATAACCCCTAAAACGTTAAGGACATTATTCCTAAAAGAGAGGCACTGGCGGCGTTTAAGAGAATTAAGTAAATAAGAATTCGCAGAGAAGAACTTAAAAAGCACTTACTAGACGCCTAGGCTATACAAAAAAGGTACTATAACAAGGGATATATGCCTAAAGAATTTAAAATAGGAGACAAAGTCTTACTATCTATAAAAAATATCCGGATAAAACGTATTAAGAAGAAGCTAGACTATAGGTAGCTTAGACCCTTTAAGATAGTTAAGAAAACTAAAGAAAATTAAGCCTATAAATTAGAATTGCCGAAATTATATCTAATATATCCCATATTTTATGTTTCCTTATTAGAGTTATACTAGAGAAGAGATAGTATAGATCCACCCCTACCTAGCGAAATTAATAGGGAACTAGAATAGAATATAGAAGATATTCTATACTAAAGATGGCGTTAAAAGAAACGCAAATTTTTGGTTTATTAGGAAGGATACTTCTAGGTATATAATAGTTAGGAACCTAAGAAGCACCTTTAGCTAGGATATAAAATAGTAATTAAAACTTTCCTAAAGACCATAAATTAGGATTTAGTAACGGTTCTGGATATACTACGGATAAGATAATAGGGAAGACCCTATAAATTAAAACCATAAGGTTAAGCATAGGCATTAGAAACGGGAACGTTTTACTATTATAATAAGGATCCTAAAATCCTATAAGAGAAAGCTATAGAGATCTACATAAGAACCACTAAGGATGCTATCCAAAGAAGACGCTATTTGGGAATAAGTAGTAGTACCAGAAGAAGGGGCCCTAGGGATTTAAAAGGGTTTCCTAGGGATAAAAGAAGAGTATCTAGTCTGACACTGGAGATATACGGTAGAGTTAATAATATAAAGAGGACCAAAAAGACACAAGGCAAAGACCTAGAAATTTTAAGAAATTATAAAGCACCTATAAGAACACCACCCATTTATTATATACGGAGATTATAGCGGTATACTGCTTTCACATAGACTATTACTAAAAATAAGAATAGAGGCATCCCTAAAGTATAAAGTCAATTCCCAGTACTAGGGCATCCTAGAGGCACTAGAGAGGCACCATATAAAGCTATTCTACAAGAAGAAAGAAAGAATAAGATAACAACTTAAATACTAGAAGTAGTAATAGGAGCCTCCTTCTCTATTTTAATATTATCGCTAGCAGTATTATTAGCACTCCTATCCCTAGAAGCATTAGCATTCTTACCAACATTCTTCTTAGAGCGGCAAGAACTAGACAGACTACCACAATCAGGGGACTAACAGGGAGAACATTTATCTTTATTACTATCCTTAGTGTTATCCCTAGGCTCCAAATTAGCATCTAGGCTAGGATTAGAAAGTTAACCACTAAAGAGTTAGCATAGTTCCTAAATATATCACTAAAGAGACTTACCTAGCTAGAAAGGCCTATATAAGAGTATAAATATTGTTATTTATAAGAACAAACTACTTATATATGCGCTCCTAGACACTATATATCCAAGATCACTATATCTCTACAGCAGTAGAAACCCTTATTAAATTAAAAAGGCTGTAAGCAATAGAAGACACCTTTTATCCCTATCTTTTACTATTCTAATATAGACAGAAATCCCTAATAGCGCGTTAGAGCCGGCAAGCCTTATATATATAAACAGCGGGGATCTAATATAGTTAGTAAAGTCTAGAATAGGATAGAATGGGAAATATTAAAACATAGGTTTTTTTCTGGCTATAATAGTAGGAACACTTAAATCTATTCTTGCTAGAGCGCGGCATCTTACAGGCGTGGGATGGGTCTAACGTAAGCGCATAAACGCAATAACGGCAGCACTTTAGAGAAACCACCGCAGGAGTAATAGAAGTGGTCTATAGTGCTAATAGAGCAGGGACAACGCCGCCGCCAGTCTAGGGACGCGCAGCACGATTACAAGCCATTGTGAGAGAACATTATGGGAAGTTAGTATTATTAAAGAGATGAAATAAGGATCCTGTTACCTATAGATATATTATAAGAAGAGAATAGAGCAATAGTAGAAAGAATAGCTAGAGATGCGGAAGCTAAAAGCTAAGATATAATAAAAAACAGTCTGCTAAAAGGCAAGACAAATAGTATTGTTAATAGAAAGATATATAAGAGACGACAGCTTATAAACCAGAAGAAATTAATATTAAGATATTATTATTAGGACCCATTTTAAGTAAATGGGGATGGTAGCTAGTTAATATATTATACTGGATAACCTCTAGATTAGTTTATAACAAATTCTTATAATAAGAAAGGTAAATTCTATTTAATTTTTATTATTATTATTAAGGTTCTATTATAAAGGCACTATAAAGAGCTATAGTGGAAGAAGAGCAGAGGAATAGAAAACAAAGTAAGATTCCACACTAGTAAAGAACTGGTAATAAGCCGCATTATAGAGTACCTTTCCACTAGGGAACTTCCCTAGTGGTTTTAGTTAGAACTCTATAAGAGTTTATTAAGAGGTAAAGTCTTAGAGGACTAAGACCCTTAAAGGGGAGGCAATTATAATAGGCGCTTCTAAAAGATATATATTAGATAAGACAGATAAAGGTTTCACTAATATCTTACTAATATCCTAGAGGAGACATGGTTAGATAGACAAGGGGCAAAGGGTTTTACTAGTGTCTTAAAAGGATTATATAGGGAGCTAGTTCTCCTCTAGAGAAGAACTAGCAATTAGTCTTTAAATAGAAGAGTTTAGAAAGCATTTATCCTTTAATACGTAAAGCTTGTTCTACCTTTAACTTACCTTCTACTTACCTAAGACTCTCATTCTACACTGTTGATTAGATAATCATACGTTCCGGTTAGACTGGCCTCTTACAGCTAATAATTATATACTTTTAAAAAGGCCAGGCGGAAATACTTTTAACGTTAAAAATATTTAAAAATAATATATCTTTTAAACGGGTTAGTACAGCTAGGTTAGATAAGGTTATAATTACTCTAAATATCCCTAGAATTAATAAAGGTATTATATAACCTAGTTATATTATAGTTATATCTTTATTCTAATAAGGCTATAGTTATTATACTAATAAGGGTTTTTGTAAACTAAGCTATGGGTTAATTAGTAGAAATGTATTAATAACTTTTCTATACTATATTCCGCTTATATAAGAATTGCGGCTATCTAACTTATTAGAGTTATATTTATAAACGTAGATTTTATATAGCTCTTATAGATATAGATAGGGCATAGGCAAAACGTATTTTATAATGCGTATATATTAAAGATATTACTAAAATATATTAGGGCTTGGCCTTTACCTAGTGGATATTAATCCCTTATAAACCTAGTAGGGCTATATAAAGTCTATAATTATATATTGCCAAATATATATTCTTCGCGGTATTTATTAGGTTATTAGAGCCGGAAATATAGGCTAAGATAGTATTAGGTAGTATATGGCTTTAATTATGGAGGCTATAAGCTATAAGCAATACTATATAATTTTAGACGTGATTAAAAGTATGGTGATATTATATCCCTAATTTATCTATATTATATCTATATTCTAACATTTACAGTTATAGAAAAGTATAGTAATAACCATAAAATTATAAACTGGTGTTAATATAAGTGGTATATATATATATTACATCTGGAATAAATCCGTATTATAGTAAAATAGACGGTAATATATTCTCTATAATTATAAAGAATATAAACGCCGTTAAATGCTCCTATTTTTAAGCAAATAATCTAGGGCGTTAATTAAGCCTTCTCGCCACTATTTTAATGTTTATATATTTTTATATCCGTTATATAGCATTATAATAACGAATTTAGTAGGCAGAGAATTAATATTTTTAATTATAAAGCGTAGAAGGCGTATAATTAGTATAGAATTTTATATATATTATAAACTATATCTATCGCTAAAAGAATAGCTCTTATAGGGAAGCGTAAATATATAGCTTTATTATGGCTCTAACGTAGATATATTGCTAATATAATCTTCTATAGTTTAACGAGGTTTAAAAGAGCTAGAAAAATTAAGAAAATAGGCCTGTACTAGTAAAGGAAAAGCTAATGCTATATCTATAAGTATTAAAGAGGATAAAGATTTTAATTTTAATAATATTATATTAGATATACCATCTTCTAGAACTAGTATACGCCTATGGTCGCAAATACGAAGTTTGTAAGGCGCGTGATTAAAATCTTACTCACAATTTATTGCCTCTGTTTGCTCCGGTATATTATATTTTAGATCTTACTAAGTTCTATAAAGCTAATATCTTTTAGTTTCCTCTATTGCAACATTAAATAATAGTTAGGTTTCACTATCTCCTAGGCCTATTTTACCGTTAAGTAAGATTATCTAGATATATCCTTAATATATCCAGCTTATAAGCTAATCGTATCTAGGACATAAGAGTAGCTTATAGTCTTTACTTTATACAACAGTTACTTAATAAGCTTAATTCTTACAATAGTTAACGCTACAGCAATCCTAATTAAATGTTCGTAAATAAGAGACTACATCGGGAAAATATTCGCAGGATGAGATTTAAGTAGACTTTGATTTTTGCGTTTTGCGTAATTAGCATGCAATTTAACCAACTTAACACGCAATTAACTAACTTGACACGCAATTGACTAACTTAACACACAATTTAACTAACTTAATATGCAATTAACCAACTTAATATATAATTCGACTAACTTAATATGCAATTAACCAACTTAATATATAATTTAACTAACTTAACATGCAATTAACTAACTTAACACGCAATTTTAACTAACTTAACATGCAATTAACTAACTTAACACGCAATTTAACTAACTTAATATACAATTAACTAACTTAACACGCAATTTAACCAACTTAATATGCAATTAATTAACTTAACAACTTTAAAAGCTAACTATATATTTCTTAACACGCAATTAACCTATTTAACAACCCTAAAAGCTAACTGTATGTTCCTTGACACGCAGTTAACCTACTTAGCAACTTTAAAAGGTAACTATATATTTCTTGACATGCAATTAAGGTAAAGTTATATACTATATATTTAACTATTATATATTATCTAATATAATCTTATACAATCTTATATAGTTTTATTACTTGGAGGCTCTGCACAAGGCTCTGCATGAGGCTCTACACGAAGCTCTACACGAAGCTCTACACGAAGCTCTACACGAAGCTCTGCGTACAGAGGCTCTGCACGAAGCTCTACGTACAGAGGCTCTGCACGAGGCTCTGCGCGAGGCTCTGCGTACGAAGGCTCTGCACGAAGCTCTACACGAAGCTCTGCGTACAGAGGCTCTGCACGAAGCTCTACACGAAGCTCTGCGTACAGAGGCTCTGCACGAAGCTCTGCACGAAGCTC
>Ga0307507_10007161_pt1 | contig 16456 bp, 4 predicted proteins | sample 7_EM_MG_FD_207223 | JGI IMG/M metagenome (GOLD analysis project Ga0307507, IMG submission 207223) | Populus trichocarpa ectomycorrhiza microbial communities from riparian zone in the Pacific Northwest, United States - 7_EM | ecosystem: Host-associated > Plants > Roots > Unclassified | place... | reverse complement strand
GGCGAGTACTAGGCGCCCCTTAATAACTCTACAGTAGTAGAGTTAAGTTTGCGATACTAGCGCGTCCGTAGGCTTATTACGGCAGCAGTGGTTCCCAAGGAGGTTATAAAGTAAGGTAGTAGAGCACTATAAGTAACTTATAGGCGCCCTATATGCGAGTCCTAAAAGGCGGGAAGATGGATTACAGGGTTTTCTTATTTTCTTAAATAGAGTTTTCTCCCTATATATAAATAAGGAGTAGTCCGCGTGGGTCCAATAGGGATCCGAATCAGACATTAAGCAATGAATAATTATTAATATTTTTACTTATTATACCTAAAGCCTCTTCTTCTTTATCTATAGCTTATTAGTCTTATACCATTACTATAATACTATCTTTTAGTAAGATTATACCGTCTCTATATTCTTATTATGCGAAAAAGGGGTTAGTTTATATTACGCTAGCAAGTCCTTTATCTTAACAACCTTCCTTTTACTTAGAGTATACTAAAGCGAATATTTAATTATCCTATGATATTTGCTCTATTTCTAACGCTAAGTATATACGTCCTATAACTCTTAATAGTCTTTAAGTTCCCTAAGTAACTTATTATAGGGTCTTGTGTTTAATCTACTACTATAAAGCTTAATAATAAGCTTTTTAGTGCCTTAGGCGAGATTTATTATCTTTAAAATAAAGACCATACTTATACTAAGTGGGTAAGAGATAAGAAGCGTTATGCTTTTAAAGCCTACGCCTCTACTTACGCTTAACTGCTTTGTCTTAAGAAAGTATATAAAAAGGTCTATTCTAAGGAGTGGAAGCTTATTTAATAGGGTTTGTCTAAACTAAGTAATAAAAGAGTAACATCTTTAAAGAAGGAAATAACTCTAAGTAATATAGCAGTTACTCTTCCTAGGCCCCCCTTAGGTAACTTATCCTTTAGTAATCCTTTTTTAATACTTCTTAACCTACTTTTTTTTAATACTTCTATACCTTTCCTATAGCGTTCTCTAGGTTACTTAGTAGTTCCTAGGTAGTCTTACTATAGCCTATCTACTTTACTTTATACTATATTTTATTATTAACGTCCTTATAACTAATAATCTTTAAAACTTACTATTTATCCCCCTCTTGTCCTCTATATATGTCTGCCTTATAGACTAGTAGCTTAACACTTCCATGTACTAGCTCTAGCATTATAATATACTATATAGGGTAGATCTTTATTTTAGATGGTAGGTTTAACTTATATATAACTAATAAATTTTTTTATATAATTTTAAAAGGTCCTAGTCTAACATAGTCTAACTTCTTACTTAGTTATCAACTCTTGAAATTTTTATATAGTAGCTATACTTTATCTCCCTCCTTAAGATCTGGTCCCTTAGATCTCTTAGCGTTATAGTACTTTTTTATTTATTTTTATACTAGTCTAGCTGTTTCCTTAAGGTCTATATAAAGATTTATTAGTGTTTCTATTCTTTCTTTAGCTGTGCTACTTATTTTTTTTACTTAATATGGCAATAACGATGTTCTTGGTTTATATTTATAATTTACCTTAAATAGTAATGTTCCCATTCCTTCTTATAGTGTTACATTGTATATAAACTATATAACTAGTAATAGCAATACCCAATTGTTCTATGCGTAATTAATATAATATTTTAGATACTGTTCTAGTATCTAGTTTAGTCTTTCTATTTATCCGTCCGTCTATAGATAATATACTATTAAGGTTACTGCGCGAACTTCTTATTCTACTAAAAACACTTCCTAAAACACTGCTATAAATCTTAGATCTCTGTCTAATATAACCTTACTTAATGCTCTATATCTTATAAATACTTCCTTAATATAGATTCTAGCGACATCTTCTACTAATATCTCTTCTATATAAGCTATAAAGTATCCCTACTTTATAAGCTTATCCACTATTACTAAGATCGCGTTATAATCTTATCCACTAATAGGATCTTTTAACTTTAGTAACTTAATAATAAAGTCCTATAATATAACTTCCTATAGTCTTTCTAGTATCTTAATAGGTTGTAGCTCTCTATATAGCTTATACCTTATTAGTTTATTCCTTTAATAATCTAGATATTCTTTTATAACTTATTTTACTAGTCCCTAGATTCCTTAAATAATATACTCTTCTTAAAGTCTTAACACTAAGCCTATAGCTCTACTATATCCTTATATTAGTCCTTTATAAAATAACTTAATAAACTCTCTTGTAATAGACCTTAGAATATAAATTGCTTCTCTATTTTTATACTATTCTGTATCTAGATCCTCTACCTATATATCTTAGATCTTTTATATCTAATCACTCTTAGGTAACTTATAAGCTTAACTTTCTCTAGTTGCTATAACTTTTAGATAATTATACCTAATTAATCCGTCTTAATCTTTTCGCAGTAAAGCCCCTAACGGCTTTTCTTTATTTTATAACTCTACCTTCCTACTAAGTATATCTGCTCTTGCGTTTTTAGTACCCTTAGTATACTAAATTTTAAAATAATACTCTATAAGCATTTCCGCCCATCTAACTTGCCTTTAGTTTAGCTCTTTTATTATTAAGAATCCCATAAGATTTTTATAGTCTATTTTAACCATAAATGGTTTCTCTATACCTTATAAAAATGCTCTCCACTCCTTAAGTACTGTAATTATACCTAATAACTCCTTATTATAAATATTGTAGTTTAACTCTAGTAGTGTTATTTTTTTTAACTATAATATGCTACTAGATGCTATGCGTCTAAATACTTCTATAGTAAATATACTCCTAGTGTAAAGTCTAATATATCTATCTTAACAACCGTTTCTAACTTTAGTTAGTAGATCTTAAGGACTAGTTCCTAGGTAAACAACTCCTTAAGTTCTTTAAATAGTTTTCTTTATTCCCTTTTCTAAACCCACAGTTCCTCTTTCTTTATTAGCCTTATAAACAGCTTAATACTTTTTAACTACTATACTATAAACCTCCTATAATAGTTACAAACCCCTAAAAACAATCTTAACTATATAATATTCTCCAGTTCTTACCAGCTTACTATAGCTTTAACTTTCTTTAGGTCTATACTAATCTTTCCTAATTTAATAATCTTTTCTATAAAATTAGTCTTTCTAGTAAAGAACTTATATTTCTTAATTACTACTAGCATCTATTCTTTCTATAGTCTCTTTAAAACCTATTTAATATATTCTTTATATTCTTCCTCGCTTATTAAGTAGATAATATTATTATTAAGGTATACTATAATAAACTTATTAAGGTATTCTCCTAATACACTATTAATTCATTTTTAGAATATTACTAGTACATTTATAAGCCTAAACTATATAACTAGCGGTTTATATAGTTCTTCCTTTAACCTAAAGGCTGCCTTCTACTTATTACCTTTCTTAATCCTAATCTAATGGTATGCCTACTTTAGATCTATCTTTATAAAGATTTACGTATTACCTATCCTATCTTAGATTTTGCTAATTAAGGGTAAAGGATACCTATTCTTTCTAGTAATACTATTTAACTGTCTATAGTCTATATATATCTTAAGTTTTCTATTTTTTTTAAGGATAAATAGTACTAGATATTCTACTAACGACTATAACAGTCTAATATATCCCTTTTATAAGTTCTCCTAGATAAACTCTTTAAGCGCTACTAACTTAGTTTTAGTAAGCTTATAGGTTAAAAAGAATCTTAGACTTATTCCTAGTTCTAACTCTATTTTATAGTCCTACACTATATATTTTGACAGCTTTTTACTTTCTAGTAACTATAACTTTTTGCTATACTTATAGTATCTTTTTAGTATATAACTTAAGCTTTACTTAGTCTCTTTATATATTACTCTAACCTAATACCATACTAACTTAGTTTACTATTGCACTTTATATTATTAAGTATCTCTAATATTAACCTAACCTATAACCTAATTAATCTTTAAATTGTACTTCTATAATTAAGGCATTTCTAATATTACCTTATCCTTCCCTAATAGTAGGATATTAAAAGATATCTTAACCTATTTCCCTTTAATAGTTAACTAAATAGGTCCTATTTTAAAATTAATAATACCTTCTTTATAGGCTATCTAATCTCCTAAAATTGTTATAAGTGGATATAGGTACTTCTTTTGTCTATATAGTAACCCTATCCTTTTTACTGCTACTAGTAATATATGGTTCCTTATTACTCTACTATCTATTAACACTTTAAACTACTAATTTTGCCACTTAACTTATAAATTTAGGTATTAACCTTAAATTCCCTTAAGGGTTTAAGGCTTTACTACTAGTTTCCTCTAGTTTTATAGGCCTTCCCTTTTCCTAACTATTAGCTACTAGATCCTATTTATACTTAGTCCTTTTTAAGCTAATACTTAGTTCTTTTCTTTTCCTCTATATACCACAGATAAGTATTTTCTAAATAACTCTACCACTATCTTTTATCTAGGCATTCTTCTATAAGGAATCTTCCTAGTTAAAGTATTAAGTCCCCTTAACTCTATACTTCTACTAGGTGCCATCTATATATATACTTAGCATCCCTAAACCATTTTTCGTCTAGTGCCTAATATATTCTTACTAGGTATTTCCAGTTCTTATCCTTAAGTGCTCTATATATATTATATATATTATCTATATAAGCTATCTATAATAGTATATAATATACTAGGTGCTTTAGGTTAACTCTTAGCTTATTTCCATCCTTAAGTTTAAACCTATACTATATTAACCTAACTTCTAGTATTTCTATTACAGGTACTAAGATTTATTACTTACTTCTCTAGTTCCTAAATTCTTCTTCTAGGTTCCTTAATATTATAATTAACGCTCCCTTAATATAATTTATACATTTTTCTATAATAGGTTAGTCTTAAACAACTTTTTTATTTAGCTATATATAGAAATCTTCCTATTTATTACTATATTGCTATCTATACCACTTTTTATATAACTGGTTTAGTATATATAGTCTATCTATTAAAAAGTACCTTATTATTACTGCGTTATAATAACCTTTAGTATATCTTTTCTTAAACCTAGCTAGAATCCCTAAATCCTCTTCTTATTCTAATTTATTTAACTACTTTACTCTAGGCGTCCCTGCCTTAGGCCTATTAGTAATTCTTTATATAGGTACTCTGTCCCTTATATAACCTACTATAGATCTTTTATCTAGCTTTTATTCTTACTATATAATAATTCTTACTTTAAACTTATCTATAGTTTCTTATTTTCTACGTCTTATAGCTAGATCTTTAAAGTCCTCTTACTTCTTTATTCTAGTATTAACTTTTTAATCTTTAAGCTAAATACTACATTTACTTAGTATAGACATTCTTACTTATTCCCTAAACTTATAGTTCTTAAACTTATATCCTATACTTATTTATTTATCTTTAAACTAAGCCTTTACTCTTTCCTATTAGTTTTTGTCTATTATAGGTGCTTAAGCCTTCCTTATTACTTCTTATAAATCTTAGGTATATCTTATCTTATCTTAAGAATCTTAAGCATCTCTTATCTTGTTATAAAAATCTTAAGCCTATAGCCTTTTACCTTTATTAAGTAATAAGCTAGTATTAGTAGTTATTTACTTACTTAATTTCTTCTAAACATTACTCCTTTTATCTTATAAAGTAATAGATATTATATCTAACGGTGTTATTATATCTATTATTAATCCTTATTCTATAGAGGTCTTAATCTCTACTTCTATTACATTATTAAAGTTTAAGTACTCCTAGTTAGCCTTACTTTCTTCCTTATTACTATTAATTAATAAGTACTCTAACTCTATTATTATTGTTACTAATCTTTATCTATATATTACTATAATATCTTAATCTAGCTTATAGAGTTAATTTTATTCTTTATCTAACTCTTTAATTCCTTTAAGTTCTCTTAACTCTAGCTCTTATAGCTAATAGCTTACGCCATACTTAGCGTCCTTATAAATTTGGCATGCGTTATTATAATAAAACATAAAGTATTTAATTAAACACTCCTTAGTCCTACGCAATGCTTCTATATTTATATTATTATACTCTAATAACCTTGTGCCCTTTACTGCGTGGTTACTCTAACTACCTCTATAGTCTTTAGTAAAATAACCTTTCTTTCTATAATTTATATAAGCTCTATTTTTAAACTATTCTTCTTATTATAGAGTCCGCCTAAATATCTTCTACTACTAAGATCCCAAGTTTAGCCTCTGCTCCAGGGTTCTATAATTACTTAATCCTTAACCTCTAGGTTTCTATAGTTTCTTTATCTATCTTTTAGATTCTTTAGTACTACTTAAGTCTATTAGCTCTGCGCTATTCCATAGTTTTTAACTCTATATCTATTATTACGTACTCTGCGCCTTATATAACTATAGAACTCTATATTGCCCTTTTTTTAGCTTGTTCCCTTTAATAGATCCTATTATTAATCTTTATCGCTTAATCTATTAAATCTCTTAGAGTATCCGCATCTTCCATTAGGATAATTACGTCTTAGACTTTAGCCTTAAGTCCTTATTTATACTATGCCATAAGCGCCTTATTATTCTACTTAACCTATATTATAAGTGTCTAAAACTATATTATGTACTTAATTACTAAAGTTTGTTATACTAGGTTCTAAAGTTTATGTTTTACTATGGTTAATACCTCTAGATTACTAAATATCTATATTAACCTTTCTGTAAACCCATTCTAACTAGTAAACATATATTATACGTCCTAGTTAGTAGTTTTTATTCCATTTACTTGTATTTTAATAAGGTAAAGTTTAAACTACTTAAGTGCTCTTCCTGTTAAGAACAACCCTATATATACTACTTGGTCTATAGGTATTACTAACTTTGCTCCCTCTTATATAACCTTAAAGTGCATTTGTGTAAGGAACCCTTTAAGTTTTAACCTTTCCCCTAAGAACCATTTAATTAATAGTAACTTAACCTTTACTGCTCCAATGCCGTTAATACGTTCTTTAAGTATCCTATTATTATTTAACAATTAATTAACCATCTCTTATAATTATCCTTGCGTAACTATCTATAAATTAATATCTACTATACTAGTGTCTCCTAACCCTAAGGTTGTTACTACTATAGTTATAACTAGTGCTTTTAGTGGCATGTTATTTAACTTCCTCTATTTTAATACTATAACCTTAGTAGTAAATATATAATAGAGCCTTATAGGGGTACTATAGTGGACTTATTAATGGGCTAGGTATATAGGTATAAATAATAGTTAACAACGTAATAATAACTAGTAGAGTAGTTGCCTAATAGATTAACTCTAATTATATTCTAAGATTTACTATAAAGAGAGAACTATTTAGGTAAGGACTATGGTCCTTTAAATATATAACCGTACGCCTAAGAAATCCCTTTGCTCTGTAAGGTATATATACTCTATCTACTCTATTTTATAAATTATATAGATTATATAGATTATATAGATTATATTATATAACCTTAGCTACTATTCCTTATTATATGGTTCCACTAGATCTATCTTAGATTATACTTATATTAACTAACTAGCTTCTGCCGACTCCTCTCCAAGTAGTTATAATATTGTACTTAAGCTGTCTGTAATAATCTATTAAAGGGAATAAGCTAAGAAAGGGCAAGACTAAGTTCTATAGTTATATAAGGCATAGAGTATATAATAACAGACATAGAGTTAAAAACTATAGAATGGCGCAGAGCTAATAGACCTAAGCGGTACTAAAGAATCTAAGAGATAGATAAAGAAACTATAGAAACCTAAAGATTAAGAATTAAGTAATTATAGGACCCCAGAGCAGAGGCTAAACTAGGGATTTTAGTAGTAGAAGATGTTTAGGCAGACTCTATAATAATAAGAAAAGTTTAAAAATAGAGCTTATATAAGTTATAGAAAGAAAGGTTATTTTATTAAAGACTATAAAGGTAGTTAGAGTAACTATATAGTAAAAGGCACAAGGTTATTAGAGTATAATAACGCAAATATAGGAGCATTACATAGGACCTAGGAGTGTTTAGTTAAACACTTTATATTTATTATAATAATATATACTAAACTTATAAGGACGCTAAGTATAGCGCAAGCTATTAGCTATAAGAGCTAGAGTTAAAAGAACTTAAAAAAACTAGAAGGTTAGATAAAGAATAAAATTAACTCTATAAGCTAGATTAAGATATTATAGCAATATATAAATAAAGATTAGCAACCATAATAATAAAGTTAGGATACTTATTAATTAGTAGTAATAAGGGAGAAAAAGAGGCTAACTAGGAGCACTTAAACCTTAATAACGTAATAGAAGTAGAGATTAAGACCTCTATAGAATAAGGATTAATAATAGACATAATAATACTGTTAGATATAACATCTATTACTTTATAAGATAAAAAAAGTAATATTTAGAAGAAACTAGGTAAGTAGATAACTACTAGTACTAGCTTATTACTTAATAAAGGTAAAAGGCTATAGGCTTAAGATTCTTATAATAAGATAAAAGATGCTTAAGATTTTTAAAATAAGATAAAATATACCTAAGATTTATAAAAGTAATAAGAAAGGCTTAAGCACCTATAATAGACAAAAACTAATAGGAAAGAGTAAAGGCTTAGTTTAAAGGTAAATAAATAAGTATAAAACGCAAGTTTAAGAACTATAAGTTTAGGGAATAAGTAAGAACATTTATTTTAGGTAAATAAGGTATTTAGCCTAAAGATTAAAAAGTTAATATAGAGAATAAAAAGTAAGAGAACTTTAAAGATTTAGCTGCAAGATATAGAAAATAAAAAACTATAGATAAGTTTAGGGTAAGAATTATTATATAGTAAGAATAAAAGCTAGACTAAAGGTCTATAGTAGGTTATATAAGGGATAGAGCACCTATATAAAGAATTACTAATAGGCCTAAGGTAGGTATACCTAGAGTAAAGTGGTTAAATAAACTAGAATAGGAAGAAAATTTAGGAATTCTAACTAGGTTTAAAGAAAGATATACTAAAGGATATTATAATATAGTAATAATAAGGTACTTTTTAATAGATAGACTATATATACTAAACCAGTTATATAGAAAGTGGTATAAGCAGTAATATACTAATAAATAAGAAGATTTCTATATATAGCTAGATAAAAAAGTTATCTAAAACTAACCTATTATAGAGAAACACATGAATTATATTAAAGGAGTGTTAATTATAATATTAAGAAACCTAGAAGAAGGATCTAGGGACTAGAAAAGTAAGTAATAAATCTTAGTACCTATAATAGAAATACTAGAAGTTAGGTTAATATAGTATAAGTTTAAACTTAAAAATAGAGATAAGCTAAGAGTTAACCTAAAGCACCTAGTATATTATACACTATTATGGATAGCTTATATAGATAATATATATAATATATATAGAGTACCTAAGAATAAGAACCAGAAATACCTAGTAAGAATATATTAGGCACTAGATAAAAAATGGTTTAGGAATACTAAGTATATATATAAATAGTACCTAGTAGAAGTATAGAGTTAAGGGGACTTAATACTTTAACCAGGAAGATTCCTTATAGAAAAATGCCTAAATAAAAGATAGTAGTAGAGTTATCTAGAAAATATTTATCTATAGTATATAGAAGAAAAGAAAAGGACTAAGTATAAATAGGATCTAGTAGCTAATAGTTAGGAAAAGGGAAGGCTTATAAAACTAGAGGAAACTAGTAGTAAAGCCTTAAACCCTTAAGAGAATTTAAGGTTAATACCTAAATTTATAAGTTAAGTAGTAAAATTAGTAGTTTAAAGCGTTAATAGATAGTGGAGTAATAAGAAACTATATATTACTAGCAGTAGTAGAAAGAATAGGATTACTATATAGATAGAAGAAACACTTATATCCACTTATAATAATTTTAGAAGATTAGATAGCTTATAAAGGAGGTATTATTAATTTTAAAATAGGACCTATTTAGTTAACTATTAAAGGAAGATAGGTTAAGATATCTTTTAATATCCTACTATTAGGGAAGGATAAGGTAATATTAGGAATGCCTTAGTTATAGGAGTATAATTTAAAGATTAATTAGGTTATAGGTTAGGTTAATATTAAAGATACTTAATAGCGTAAAGTGTAATAGTAAACTAAGTTAGTATAGTACTAGGTTAAAGTAATATATAAAGAGACTAAGTAAAGCTTAAATTATATACTAAAAAGATACTATAAGTATAGCAAAAAGTTATAGTAACTAGAAAGTAAAAAGCTATTAAAATATATAGTGTAGGACTATAAGATAGAGTTAGAACTAGGAATAAGTTTAAGGTTCTTTTTAACCTATAAGCTTACTAAAACTAAGTTAGTAGCGCTTAAAGAGTTTATCTAGGAGAACTTATAAAAGGGATATATTAGACTATTATAGTCGTTAATAGGATATTTAGTACTATTTATCTTAAAGAAAAATAGAAAACTTAGGATATATATAGACTATAGACAGTTAAATAGAATTACTAAAAAAGATAGGTATTCTTTACCCTTAATTAGCAAAATCTAAGATAGGATAGGCAATACGCGAATCTTTATAAAGATAGATTTAAGGTAGGTGTACTATTAGATTAGGATTAAAAAAGGCAATAAATAGAAGGCAGTCTTTAGGTTAAAGGAAGAACTATATAAACTGCTAGTTATACAGTTTAGGCTTATAAACACACTAGTAACATTCTAAAAATAAATTAATAATATATTAGGAGAACACCTTAATAAGTTTATTATAGTATACCTTAATAATATTATTATCTACTTAATAAGCAAGAAAGAATATAAAGAATATATTAAGTAGGTCTTAAAGAGACTATAGAAAAAATAAATGCTAATAGCAATTAAGAAATATAAGTTCTTTATAAGAAAAACTAATTTTATAGGATTTATTATTAAACTAGGAAAGATTAATATAGACCTAAAGAAAGTTAAAGCTATAGTAAGCTAGCAAAAACTAGAGAATGTTATATAGTTAAGGTTATTTCTAGGATTTTATAACTACTATAGGAGGTTTATAGCATAGTAGTTAAAAAGCATTAAGCTATTTATAAGGCTAATAAAGAAAGAGGAACTATAGGTTTAGAAAAAGGAGTAAAGAAACCTATTTAAAGAACTAAAGGAGTTATTTACCTAAGAACTAATTCTTAAGATCTACTAACTAAGGTTAGAAATAGTTATTAAGATAGATATATTAGACTTTGTACTAGGAGCATATTTACTATAGAAGTATTTAGACATATAGTATCTAGTGGCATATTATAGTTAAAAAAATAATACTACTAGAGTTAAACTACAATATTTATAATAAGGAGTTATTAGGTATAGTTATAGTACTTAAGAAGTAGAAAGTATTCTTATAAGGTATAGAAAAACTATTTATAGTTAAAATAGACTATAAGAATCTTATAGGATTCCTAATAATAAAAGAGCTAAACTAAAGGTAAGTTAGATAGGCGGAAATACTTATAGAATATTATTTTAAAATTTAGTATACTAAAGGAACTAAAAATGTAAGAGTAGATATACTTAGTAGAAGGGCAGAACTATAGAATAAGGAAAAGCTATTAGGGGCTTTACTATAAAAGAATTAAGATGGATTAATTAGGTATAATTATCTAAAAATTATAGTAACTAAAGAAAGTTAAGTCTATAAGTTACTAGAGAATAGGTGGATATAGAAAATCTAAAGTATATAGGTAAAGGATCTAGATACAAAATAGTATAAAAATAAAGAAGCAACTTATATTCTAAGATCTATTATAAAGTAGTTTATTAAGTTGTTTTATAAGGGACTAACTTAGAGACATAATAGAGCTATAGGCTTAGTGTTAAGACTTTAAAAAGAGTATATTATTTAAGAAATCTAGGGACTAGCAAGATAAGTTATAAAGAAATATCTAGATTGCTAGAGGAATAAACTAATAAGGTATAGGCTATATAGAGAGCTACAACCTATTAAGATACTAGAAAGACTATAGGAAGTTATATTATAGGACTTTATTATTAAGTTACTAAAGTTAAAAGATCTTATTAATGGATAAGATTATAACGCGATCTTAGTAATAGTAGATAAGCTTATAAAGTGGGGGTACTTTATAGCTTATATAGAAGAGATATTAGCAAAAAACATCACTAGAATCTATATTAAAGAAGTGTTTATAAGACACGGAGCACTAAATAAAATTATATTAGATAGAGATCTAAGATTTATAATAGCGTTTTAGGAGGTATTTTTGGCGGAATAAAGAGTTCGCGTAGTAACCGTAATAGTATATTATCTACAGATAGACAGATAAATAGAATAATTAAACTAGACACTAGAACAGTATCTAAGGCATTATATTAATTATATATAAAATAATTGGGTATTATTATTACTAGTTATATAGTTCGCGTATAATATAATACCATAAGAAGGAATAGGGATATTACTATTTAATATAACAGAACCTTGTAGCAAGAACTATAGTGGGTCCTATTATTAGGCTAGGTATATAGGTAAATAAGAAGTTAACAACAACTAATAATAACTGGTGGAGTAGTTGCCTAACAGATTAACTCTAATTATATTCTAAGATTTACTATAAAGAGAGAACTATCTAGGTAGGGACTGTAGTCCTTTAAATATACAACCTTACGCCTAAGAAATCCCTTTGCCCTATCTGCTCTGTCTACTCTGTTTACTCTATCCTAGATCTTATAGATTATATAGATCACACAGATTATATTATATAACTCGCTTACTATTCCTTATTATATAGTTCCACTAGTTCCATCTTAAACCGTACCTATATTAACTAACTAGCTTCCGCCAACTCCTCTCTAAGTAGTTATAACATTATACTTAAGCTATCCGTAACACCATCTCCCTCCTCTCCATTTTTGTCCTTAAAGATTCCTAATATCTCCAAGTCGTTTACTAAAGGTATAATGTCCGTTTATTTAATCTAGTTAATATCCTTACTTATTATACCTAAAGCTTCTTCTTCTTCTTTAACTCTTTGTCATACACATACAGTCTCCTCTATACTGTCACTGGGTAAGGTTATGCCGTCTCTATGTTCTTATTGTGCAAAAGAGGGGTTAGTATATATTGCGTTAGCGAGTCCTTTATCTTAACAACCCTCTTTCTATTTAGAGTGCACTAAAGCAAACGTTCAGTCGTTATACGACGTTCGCTCTATTTCTAACGCTAAGTATACACGTCCTATAACTCTTAACAGTCTTTAAGTTCCCTAAGTAACTTGTTATAAGGTCTCACGTTTAATCTACCGCTATAAAGCCTAATAATAAGCTATTAGTCACTCTAGCAGAACTCCACCGTTCTTAGGATACTAAGTAAGAGGCTGCTAATACCCAGCAACAGGCTCTTAAGTCTTGTCTCGCTGCTTCCACTTAGTTAATCCGTCTTAAGAAGGGTTATAAGAAGGTCCATTCTAAGGAGTAAAAGCTAGTTAAGCAGGGCCTTACTAAGTTAGGTAATAAGAGAGTAGAGTTTCTAAAGAAGGAAACAACTCCAAGTAATGCAGTAGTTACTCTTCCTAGGTCCCCCTTAGGTAACTTATCCTTTGGCAATCCTTTTTTAATACTCCCTAACCTACTTTCTTCTAATACTCCTATACCTTTCCCATAGCGTTCTCTAGGTTACTTAGTAGTTCCCAAGTAGTCTTACTATAGCCTATCTACTTTACTTTATAACACGTTTCATTATCCACGTCCTTATAACTAATAATCTTTAAAACTTGCCATTTATCCTCTTCTTACCCTCTATACATGTCTACCTTATAGACTAGTGGTTTAACATTCCCATATACCGGTTCTAGCATTGCAATATACTGTATAGGGTAGATCTTCATTTTGGCTAGTAGGTTTAACTTATACATAACTAATAAAATTCTTTATATAATTTTAAAAGGTCCTAGTCTAACATAGTCCAACTTCTTACTTAGTCATTAACTCTTAAAAATTTTGTATAGTAGCTATACTTTATCTCCCTCCTTAAGATCTGGTCCCTTAAATCTCCTAGCATTATAGTACCTTTTTATTTATTCTTATACTAGTTTAGCTGTTTCCTTAAGGTTTATATAAAGATTTATTAACGTCTCCATTCTTTACTTAGCTGTGCTACTTGTTTTCTTTACTTAATATAGCAATAACAATAACCTTAGCTTGTATCTGTAATTCGCCTTAAATAGTAATGTCCCCATTCTTTCCTATAATGTTACATTATATGCAAACTGTATAACTAGTAATAATAATACCCAATTGTTCTATACGTAATTAATATAGTGCCTTAAATACTATTCTAGCGTCTGGTTTAATCTTTCTGTTTATCCATCTATCTGCGGATAATACGCTGTTAAGGTTACTGCTTAAACTCCTTATTTAGCCAAGAATACCTCCTAGAATGCTGCTATAAATCTTGGATTTCTGTCCAATATAACCTTACTTAGTACTCCATATCTTATGAATACTTCCCTAATATAGATTCTAGCGACATCCTCTACTAACATCTCTTCTATACACGCTATAAAGTACCCCCACTTTATAAGCTTGTCTACTATTACTAAGATTATATTATAATCTTGTCCTGTAATAGGATCTTTTAACTTTAGTAACTTAATAATAAAGTCCTATAATATAACTTTCTATAGTCTCTCTAGTGTCTTAATAGATTATAGCCCTCTATATAGCTTATACCTTATTAGTTTATTTCTTTAGCAATCTAAATACTCTCTTATAACTTGTCTCACTAGTCCCCAGATTCCTTAAATAATATACTCCTCTTAAAGCCTTAACACTAAGCCTATAGCTCTGTTATGTCCTTAAGTTAGTCCCTTATGGAATAACTTAATAAACTCTTTTGCAATAGACCTTATAATATAGGTTGCTTCTCTATTTTTATACTATTCCGTATCCAGATCCTCTGCCTATACTTCTTAGATCTTCTATGTCTAATTACTCTTAGGTAATTTATAGATCTAACTTTCTATTATTGCTGCTATCTTTAGGTAATTATACCTAATTAATCTATCTTAATCCCTCCGCAACAAAGCTCCTAACGGCTTATTGTCACTCTATAGTTTAGCTTTTCTACTTAGAGCGTCTGCTTATGCGTTATCTGTACCCTTAGTATACTAAACTTTAAAATGGTATTCCGCAAGCATTTCTACCTATCTAACCTATCTTTGGTTGAGTTCCTTTGTTATTAGGAACCCTATAAGGTTCTTATAGTCCGTCTTAACTATAAATAGTTTCTCTATGCCTTATAAGAAAGCCCTCTATTCCTTTAACGCTATAACTATACCTAATAACTCCTTGTTATAGATATTATAGTTCAGTTCTAGTAGTATCATTTTCCAACTATAATATGCTACTGGATGCCATGCGTCCTGGTGCCTTTATAGCAAGTGTACTCCTAGTGCAAAGTCTAATATATCTATCTTAACAACCGTTTCTAACCTTGGTTAATAGATCTTAAGGATTAGTTCCTAGGTAAACAACTCCTTAAGTTCCTTAAATAACTTTTTCTATTTACTATCCTAAACCCATAGTTTCTCTTTCTTTGTTAATTAAGTAAACGGCTTAATATTCTTTAACTACTGCGTAATAAACCTCCTATAGTAGTTGCAAAACCCTAGGAATAATTTTAATTGCATAACATTCTCTAGTTCTTGCCAACTTACTATAGCTTTAACTTTTTTTAGGTCCATACTAATTTTTCCTAGTTTAATAATAAATCCTATAAAATCGGTCTTCCTTATAAAGAACTCGTATTTCTTAATTGCTACTAGCATCTGTTCTTCTTATAGTCTCTTTAAAACCCATTTAACGTGTTCCCTATGTTCCTTCTTACTTTCTAAGTAGATAATAATATTATTAAAGTATACTATAATAAACTTATTTAGGTGTTTTTCTAACACACTATTAATTCGCTTCTAAAACGTTACTAGTATATTTATAAGCCCGAATTATATAACTAATAGTTTATACAGTCCTTCCTTTAACCTAAAGGCTGCCTTTTATTTATTGCCTTCCTTAATCCTAATCTAATAATATACCCACCTTAGATCTATCTTTATAAAGATCTTTATATTGCCTATTCTATCTTGGATTTCGCTAATTAAGGGTAAAGAATACCTATCCTTTCTAGTAGTGCTGTTTAACTATCTATAGTCTATATATATCCTAAGTTTTCCATTTTTCTTTAGAATAAATAGTACTAGATATCCTACTAATAACTATAATGATTTAATATATCCCTTTTATAAGTTTTCCTAGACAAACTCTTTAAGCGCTATTAACTTGGTTTTAGTAAGCTGTCACGGCACTGACCTGACGCGTTGTTATGGCTACGCGTATGCATGAGCACGGGCCTGACCCCTGAGCAACACGTATATATACCTGCCTCGTCTCCTGTACATAGATCCTCACACGAC